>Ga0065711_1036483_pt1 | contig 20941 bp, 11 predicted proteins | sample Hoacrofraction12_FD_59098 | JGI IMG/M metagenome (GOLD analysis project Ga0065711, IMG submission 59098) | Hoatzin crop microbial communities from Cojedes, Venezuela - Epithelial fraction 12 v2 (version 2) | ecosystem: Host-associated > Birds > Digestive system > Esophagus > Crop | place...
TGGGGGGGGGGGATTTTTCTGTTACTATGAATGTTCCATCTCATATTTGCTACTTTTACTTGCATTCTCTTGGGATCCTTATAGGGACATTAATGGCGTCCGCTGTTTCTACTGACACTTTTACAAACTCTTTGTTGAGTGGGGATTTGATAGCCTGATAACTTTCTTTGTTTTTTACGTTGCGACAGTCAACATGGTTTTCATGAATTAATGATTTACTCTTCTTGTAGAAAATCATCCTTTGAAATACCGAAGTTGTGCAGACAGACTGGCTTTTGTGCTAAAGGTTACACTAGACAATAGTGTTAATTTAGTTTCTTCATTTATTGATTTTAATTACTTATATTTTAAGAAGTATTATGGGGTCTTGGAAGGAAAATACTTGGTGTGTATTCTGTGAAATTAGTAATTTGTTTCCAGGTAATATTGTACATTTGGCCTCATGGTCTGATATCCAGACTTAATATTATAATACTGATTGAACCCTTAATTCCCTTGAAGGGCCTCGATTCCCTGCCTATTTAGAAAAATCTCTATGTGCTTCTTTTTAAGCCTCTTGCCTTCTTAAATTGTTGGAGTAACTTCTTCTATGTGTTTTAAGTTTCTGCTTTATTATCATGTAATTTGATTTGGCTTTATAATATCATTAATGTTATTATAGGTCTTTATGGAAAATCCAATTTGTATGATGTATTTAGTAGGAGAAAACTGGAAATAGATACAGCTACAACATTAACAATATGCAGCAGCTGTACCTTTAATAGCATTGTAATGTGGAATTTCTTCTATGGCCATATTTTGTTTAAGTGTGTAGAACTTACTCTACAGTGTACTATATCAGTCTTCAATTGTGCCAGATAATCAGAGCTCGAACAGTTCCTTTCCCATCACCCTATTAATATTTTCGGTATTTTATCCAACTATTGTAGAAAAATATAGTCTTTTGGAAGATTTTTCCATGGTGTGGTGGGTTTGTGTTTGGTTTTTTTTGTTTGTTTTAAATAGGCCCAGATATATCAGGGCAGTTTGTGCCTTGCCATGTGAGTACCATTACATTTAATAAAAAAAAACAAATGTCAACAAATTGTTAATGTCATCAGAACTAGGGCTGGTGATAGCTAGATAATCCGGTAAAACAAAGCTTTCTACAAAAAAGAGAAAACACCAGTGTATAGAATTGTTTTGTTCAAAGTAGCAAAGATCTGTGCCAAACTCAAACAAATTGTATTCTAGGAATTACTGTTGTCCAGCAGCCCTGTCTGTGGCAGGGGAAACTGAGACACAGTTTTCTTAGACCTTCCTGCTAGTCTCCTAAAAACCTTCAGCTTCATATGTAAGATCCGAATTGTTGTGAAAGATAGAAATGCAATATAGAGTCACTGACAATTCTGGAAGACAATTGTTTCAGTGGAGCTGAATCCAGAATCAAATAAAAAAACCCAGTGAAGCAAAATGCAATAATGTAGCAATGATAAACTCTTTTTCTTAACCAGATCTAATGATATCAGGCAAATTTTATAGGAAACTCAGAAAAATAACAGTCCATGCTTCCCCATTTTATTCTTTGAAATTATACTGTTATTCATGAGAATGTTATGGTGTTGACCTCAAAAATATTTTACTTATTCTAAGAACTGGTTGTGAATTTTAATGCGGGCTTTTTCCTTCAGTGATCATTGAAGGTGAACAGTGAATTTTACTTGCAAAGCTAAGTATCAATCCAGGAACAATCAAATTTTTTCTAAATGCTGTTGCTAATGCTTCACTAAGGGAATTTCAAAGCTTGTTCTAAATGTTACTTGTCTATTTAGTAAGAAGTACTTCGGTGACTATTAGAAGGTTAGATGAAAGCATCAATAGATGTTTTTGATACATCAGCGATTCTTAATTGATAAAAATCTTTACCCTGTATCTCAACAACTCTGGTAACGATCATACACAGGCTATGTAAAGCTTTGCTAAAAACCACCTTTTTAGAGACATTTCTAAGAGACAGTAAATCATGAATCAGTAGAACTAAACTCGGTAATATTGTAGTAATTTGTCCCATGTGCTGACTGTCCATCATGTAATGACATAGCTGCATAGAATGACACCGAGCAATGCAATTATCAGTTATATTCACGTATATTTTATGCTGTGAACAGTGTGCCTGGATCTGCAGTTGAAATACGATGTAATTTATTTCAGTGAAGTATATCCGTTATTTTTTTACTTTCAACAAAATATTTTAAAAGCTGCAGAAAGTAATTTATTTTGTTGAGGTACTATTTTAACAAATTTTTTCTGCAGTGGAATGTTTTGGAGTGACTTAAGACTGTAACTTGCTTTAGGTGTGTAATTTTTGCTGTGTAGTTAAGCACGGATTCTACGTAGTCCAGTAGTTCTCTAAAATCAGTGAAGTTTCCTCAGCTATGAGTTTAAATTCTGAATGTTACAGGAAGGAGAGCATTGTAGGAAGCACACAGTATTTTCCCTTCTATGACGTTAAGTGACTTCAACCATTTTAACATGGGACTTTTGTGATCTGAGTCTGGACTTGGAATTTTCACAACTTGGAAGTTTATGGCAACAAAATTGGCACCACAGGATTCCAGTTTGCTTTAAAAATAAAACCAGTAGGCTAAATGAGTTGGAAAAATGTCATGTTAAAATGTATTCCTCAGCATGGAACTACTTGTGTCAATGTAAGGCAGCAGGGACACGTCGTTTGCTTGAAATGGTGTCTAAATGTTAAAAACAATGTAAAAGAACAGCCTAAATAGGTAATTATTTAATCTTCAAAAGAGTTCCTTTTGCTTATTGGTGAGCAGTTCTCTTATGGAAAGAATAGTTGAGAAAACCCACTTTCCTTTAAACCTGCTACTTTCCACTCACAGCTGGACTAGAGAATAAACACTCTCAATAGCCTGTAAGTGCTGTTGCTCCCTTTGCTTGCTAGGGCAGCCTGAAAAATGCGTGTGATACTACTTTTTTTTAAGCAAGAGAGGGAAGGAGAATATAAAGAATTCAAACTTGGCACAGGTGGTTTAGGGCATTGATTTTTCTACTCAATTCTCCTGCTTCTGCCTGTGTGAAATGGATCAAACCGATCTGTTCTCTTGGCCTAGGGTTTCCTCCGCTGCCCTTTTTTGTGTGTATTTAGACCAGAAAAAAAAAAAAATCTAGGTGGTTTCATCTCAATGACTATGCAGCTCTGAACACAGTCTCCTTGTGTGACACCAAGCACAAGGAAGATTTGCTGTTCTCAGCTGTCACTATTTCCTGTTCCATAATCTTTTATGATATATGTATGCAGTATGTTTGTAGTAGATGCCACACTTGGATCAGTGTGGATGCTGAACCTGAGCTGACAATCCTCCTAGCGATACATGTCAATATGGTTACACCGCTCTGTATCTGTGGCTGCCACTGGCACTGCCAGCTCCTGCCCAGTAAGGCAGGGGCATTACGGAGATGCTGCAGAGTGAGAGGCAAGGCATGGAAAGAAACTTTTGGCAGACAGTGCAGTGGGGAAAAGGCAGGGGAAACGTGTTCTGACAAAAAGGTTGAAGCCTGTTGATACAGGATGCATTGTGTAGACATGTTTAAGGTTGTTATTTCTCAAAATTAAGAAGTAATTTCTTGAGTGTTCAGTCTTGGGCCTCTGTTTTGTGAAGAAGAAATTAAATGTGTCCTGTTTTTTACTAAAAATGTGGAATAAGCTAGACATGCTTGTTATTGAATAGATCTGTATTTAGTTTTGGCTATTATAAATTTACTATCAAGAGATAAAATATCCAATTATTTATGATGAAAACACATGATATCAAGAACCATGTATTTTCTTAATCATGTGACACGCACAGAGAAATGTCACTGGAATGTTGTGAACGGTACTGATGCCACTGAGATACAGTGAAACAGCAAGGGATGTCTGAGGGAGATATTGTAAGAATTTGCTGGCTTTTCTACAGAGACATACTGAGAACAACAGGGCTAATATAACATCTAGGTTTTGCTGGGCTTTCATTGCACTGGAATTTTGTTATAGCAGGCTTCGAGGGACTTACAAAATTAACTGCCTACATTTTCAGAATCCATAGAGGCTGGATGGCTTTGTGGCTACAGCATGTGGAAATACCAGACATGGTCAAGTTCGTCTGATATGTTCAGTTGTCAGGATCCTTATTTCAGCTGTTACACAGTCACCTCTACTCTTCATGCGCTGGGCATGAGGAGGAGCTTGCTAGAAAGGAGGTGAAAGTTGCCTTTTTTCCCCCTAAATGGTTAGCCTCTGTTATTCTTTGTGGTGTTGCATCTTGCATTTACTGTCTATATAAAAGACACTTCAAGTTGGTTTAAATAACAAAATAAATTCTTCTCTCATTAGGTATTCTGCTACACAAAATGTAAACACATTTCATTCAGGTTATTGGCCTTTGCAGGTAAAATATAATAGATAACTAGACTCTTGAGGTGAGATTTGCTTTTCTCTTTTACTATTTTTGTATTTTAAGGATTTGTTTCTTTGTAGGCTGTTCTGTTTATTCCACCTGTCCTGAATGAAATAAATTCTGTAACTGCCCTGTGCAAATCTAGTACAAAATGACATTCAAGGAACAGAGACAAAATGGAAGTTAACTCTTGGCCATAGTAATCACAATTTAGTCGTGATTTATAAAATAGAACACAAATTAATCCACAGAAACAAATGGGCCTGCTTTTATATAAAAGTCATCATAGTGAGACTGGTCGGTGAGCTGTAGCACTTGCCCATGAGGAGAACCTGAAGGAACTGGGCTTGTTCAGCATGGAGAATAGCCAATTTGGGGGGAACAAAGCAGAAGCCCTCCGACACCTACGAGGAAGGGACTGAGAAGATGGAGCCAGGCTCTTCATGGTGGGAGGAAGACAACAGGTGTAAATTGAAACAACAGTGGTTTAGACAGCACGTAAGGCAGAACTTTTTCACCCGGACAGTCAAAGATTGGACCAGGATGCTTAGAGACCCCGAGCCACCTCCATCCTTAGAGGTTTTCAAGACCCGGCTGGGTAAAGCCCTGAGTAACATGAGCTGCCCCTGCTTCAAGCAGGATATTGGTCCAGAGAACTTTCAAGGTCCCCTCCAGCCTGAATTGCCCTATGATCCCATGATTTTATGATGTTTGGATGTTTCTTTCAGAAATTAGGTTGCTAAAGAGGCAGTGGGTGGGAGGACACAGGAGCTTGTTGTAATGCAATATCAGAAAGATAGTGTGGCTGCTTTCTGTGGGTTTGAAGAGGATGCCTGTGGTGGCAATGACAAGGCCGCTTGGTGAGGGTGAGGAAACAGGATCTTCCTAGCAGTGAACTGGCTGAAGTCAGCCAGCAGTGCTCTTTATCTGACTATTCTCAATTGAGTCAGACAGGAAAACAAGCTTCACTGCTTAGCGTAAACCTTGCTTTTTGTATTGGAGTGATACTTTTATTTCAAGATAAATTACTTCTAAAAAGGAGCCTTAGCTTTTTACATAAACTATTCTTTATGCTCTTAACTGTTACGGCTACGTAGAATACACAGAAAAATGGAGGCCTAAAATATTAGTTATAAATAAAGATTCCTAACGCCAATTGTTTAGCTTTACATGACTGCTGAGCCATAAATGCTCTTTATGTGCCTTGTGCTCCTATAAAATTCAGAATAAAGTACCTTGAAGCTAGCTGACAGCAGACTGACTCTTACGGCAAATGTCCAGATTGTATTGAGGGAACACCTTGGCCGTGGTTCATAGCCAGGTTGTATTATCTTGGGTAGCAATTCTGTGTTGCCTGTAATCATGTAACAGTCATGAAAGGCCACGTGTCCCTTGTAACCTTGACAGCATATATCAAGTATTGTCTTATTTGTCATTCCCTCAGTGATTTTTTTTAGAGTGTATCAAAAATAAGTAGACAATGATATCAGACCTCGCTTACTATTTTTTAAATATGACTGCTTATGATAGATGCAATCAATACTATTAGGCATGCTAAAATATTTAAAATGCAGTCTTTAAATAAGTAGTTGAGGATCGCTTTAGGAAAAAGCTGTGTTGTCTGCCCTAAATTCATTTGGGGACTTCATCTCTCAGTGGGACTTAGTTTTCTTGTTAATTGTTGTTGTGAACAAATCTTTGGAGGAGAGGTTGTGAGACTGGTAGGGATTCAAACATGTCATGGTGTTGGACATCTGTCTTTGTTTCAGGTTAATTGCAATATATTAATTTATGCTTGCTTTTAAACAGCTTTTTAAAAAGAAAGATTTTTATTACTAGACATAATGGATGTTTTACTGCATATACTGTCCCTTCTGGCTTTTTTATATTCCTTTGATCTGCAGATAGTATAGAAGGTTAAGTGACGGAAGAGCAGAAGTTAAAAAACCAAAACAAACCCAAACCCCTAAGCCACCCCCAAAACAACCAAACAAAAAACCCACAAACTAAGTCGATAATCTTACTGCTGGGACCATAACTTTATTTGTTACCTTTTATCTTTTGCAATTAAAAGCGGAAGAAAAAATGAAGCTTTTCACTCCAATCATAGCAGTCTGGTTCCCAGAGTTGTTCAGACTAGCTTTGCTCTTGCTCTTTTCTTTAGAGAACAGAATCTCATATACTCAAAATATGGGTTGAAGAAAACGTTTTATTTGATCTGATTACACTCACTGTGTTATGCTGAAATTGATTATTGTATTGAAATTCTATAACTTTTTAATTTACTTTCATTTGAAGTTTAAGCCATAAACAAACCAAAGGTGTAGAACCTTCCAGTCCAAAACTACTTACAGGGTTTGGAAAAATGCGTGAACAGTGTTGGCTAATGTAAAATTGCATGTTTCACTGAACACATGATTTACTGAGTTCTACACATTTCACAACTTCTCATGGTCAGGGATTTTAAGTTAAATATCTTCAAAGGCTGCTGAAAACTTCCTTTTTTTTTTTTTCTTTGACCTACCATAAACCTCTTTGATTATATGACCAGTCCGGGATTTTTGATGTATTTTTTTGTATCACTGTGTTTATAAATACATGGATGTTTAAAAAACAGAAGTTGCACATATCTGGGTAGATTTTGTTGGCTCATTGAGAGTGATATTCTTATACCAAGCTGTCACTATTACTCATTTTTATTATCTGTTCAATCTGAAAAATTAGGGAGAGGGATGACTGAACTTCAGTAATAATGCTGTTGGACAAATGGAGACACAGACAAGGAAATAACTCATTGACTACTGCTGTACAATTATTATATAAAATGCATGAAAATAAATGCTTAAATTTATATGCATGATGATGCACTACTCTGAAGAAAGATGAGATACTCCACTGTTCCTGGTCCCATGTTAAATAGTACAAGCCTTTCTTTTGAAAGGTGTCATACTTGTATTGCAGCAACACCCAAATGTCATCTAAGTGCCCACTGGTCTGGGTTACTGATTAAAAATGCCATCTGAAATGGTACGAGTAAAATTACACCAAAACACTTACAATACCTTCCTGAGTGAATTGTGTCAAACTTCCAAAAGGATATAAAACTGTACACTGGCTAGGAATATTACTTTAGTACTAAATCTAATATATTTTTAATTTAAAAAAAAAATCCCAAACCAAAAGAATGGCAAATTAGAAATACCTACCGTTATTCCAGATATCTGTGGAATCTCTTAGTATCTTCACTGACTGGGTTCTTTGCCGGTAACACTAGACTGGCACATAGGAATTTTCTTCAGTGAATTGGAAACAACCCCTCCATGTGCAAGTGAAGTCTGATGCTTCTGTATTAAATGGATCAAGTCTTTATATTATTTGACATGTTCCCTGATGTCAGTGACTCTTGTTTCTTGAACTGAAAGGCAGCGTATAGAGGGCAATTAATGGGTTAGAACTTAACCAGTCTTTGGGCAGTGGGGCTTTGGAAATAGCTTCATAGACTGGGTGGTGAAGGCGGGCTCTTGACAGCTTCTGTGATGAGCCACCTAAAATTGAACATTCTGAATATTCACCACAGTTTTCAGAAGCGAGTGGACCAGATGGAGAACAGAGATGCTTTGGTTATGGAGACATTAGGAATTTATCTGAGTGAAGGTTACATGTTTTCATGAACTCGTTACTGCTGTCTAACTACATGAAATTGGTAAGATAATTCGCATGGAGAAATAAGAAGATTGGGGTCAAAATTATCTGAATTATTTGCAAAATTTTAAAAATTATTGCATTTAAAATTAAACTGCTTTCAGAATACTTTAAGCTACAGCAGAAAAATTGTTCATTGTTCACAATGGATGTTGATGTGGCAATTCTCTTGTAACTGATAAGATTATTGCCATACTACAAAGTCATCAAATGTTCCTGCAACTTTCTATGTTCCTCACTTAAATCTGTAGCTCTTAAATTCTTTTTGCAATAATGTAGTTGGCTCTATTCTATTGTAAGACTAGTTCCCTGCTGATCATAATCCTCAGCTCTCTTCCGTGTGGTTCTTGTTTGGTTTTCAAGGAAACTAGATGGAGATTTTGCTTTACAGTTTATTTTGTGCCAATAATTGGCTCATTGTAATGTGCTGATATCTCCATTTGTCCTGTAATGGACAGAAACCTAGAATAAAGCTACTTAGCCAGTTAGTCATTTGTATGTTGCTGTATTATATACCCTTGTTGCTATTCTGACCTGGTAAAACAGCATTAATGCTGTGCCCTTAGAAGCAAGTGAAAGACAGCAGGGTTACAGGAAGCCTGCTTATGCCATCAGAAAGATCTGTATCTGCCAGGCTGTCCTTGGCAATGGATCAGGTTGTTCTGAGTAACAATACTTGGTAATATGTAACTCTCATAAGTTTTTTTTTCCTTGTAGTTCTATCTATATTTTATATAGTTAACATGCATGGAACATTTAATTAGATTTTAATTATAATTTATGAAAGTCAAACAGGGTTTTAGAAATGCGTTGGAAGTGCTTAATTAATCAGGGATAGACACAAATGTTAAGCACAAATATTTATTTTCTCCTGCTTCGAGTCAGTAGCTATTTGCGTTGAAAGTTTTCTGTCAATTTACTTGGCAGGCTCTTGTGCAAGACAAGTTAGAGGAAAAAATGTTTTGTGTCAAGAATGTAGAAGTTAGAAGGAAACATCCATGCAAGTTTTCTGTACATCACGATTCTTATTACAAAGTCATTTTACATTAAGAGTGAGGGATAATTGTGCATTCGAAATAAATGTGGTAACCTTTCCCCTGCAGCGTTGCTGCATGAGCAATAGCATAACCTAACGCTTTGTCAAACCAGAAGAATTTATTATGAACTGGTTAAATAAGGAAGTAGGAGGTGGACTCGGGAGTGATCCCCTGCACTCGTGTCACAGGTATCTTTCAGGAAGGAAACTGCTTACTGAGTACAAGCCGGGAGGTTTTGTGAAGTGCTCTGTGTTGTCCGAATTCTGCTCCCAGTGGAGACAGTTTTTGCTTTTTTGGGTTTTGTTGCCTCCTTCGTCATGAGGTGAGGGCCAAAGAGAAATCTAGTGGACTTCAGAATTTTTTGAGAAAACTGACTATATCATTTGTGCTTGTCTCGTGCAGTATTACTCACTCTAGAGAGCCCTCATTATTGTCTGCTCCTGCTGTGATGTCAGGCACTAGAGCTGCCCAACTAATTGCCTCAGCTGAGTTTAATTTAGGAGGACATGCTAGTGTTGAAATGATGTGAAATCTCCAACCAATACCATCTATGCAGCTTCGCTCATCTTTTATGCCCTAATTCTTTTCTTTGCGCTCTCTCCCTGGCTCTTGCTCCCGCTCGCCCCCTCCTCATCTTGTTGTAGCCTAATGGGCTGTAAATTGGTTGGTTTGTTCATGCCCTCCCGTGACACTAAACCTGTGACATTCTGTTCTCACTGGAAACCCATGAAGGCATGAATAGATAAAATATAGGTAGGTATGGTATAGACATTTATGGTGCACATTATTTATAAAAACTCTGTTGTATAATAGCATCTTTTGGACAAATTAACTTGCAGATGCATTTTGTATACACACAAACACTTGTATTACACTCCTTCACAGGTCAGTTTCGCTCAGTTTTAGCATTGTCTCATATGTTAAGGTTAGAAGAATAATACAAAGATTGAGACAAAAATAACTAGTTCTGCAAAGGTACTAGTTTTTAGTTACTTGATTGAATGTGGCTCCAGTTGATTGGTGTGCAATTAGCATGGTGATATAACTACTGCAAAACAGATTTATATTACCTTTGAAAATGTGAGGGAATTGAATTTTTAAATTTCTGGGTTTTCTTGATTTTTGAAAATCATAGTGAACTATAATTTACTTGCCTTTTTATATTCGTTTTAAAACATCAGGAAAAATACTTTGAGAGCAATTACCAGCCTAGATAGAAATTTATCTCCATAAGAAAACTGTATTTTAATTAATGTTAAAATTATTTAATTCATGCATTTAAAATTAACTTATTTCTGTTATAGTATGAGGACATTTAAGTGACTATTATTCTGCAGCAGTGGATATAACTAATAACCACAGTATTTCAGGCGCAGTGTGTTTTGTTATTGTTGTAAAGTCAACTTAACTAGCTGCTAAAAAGAAAATTTTTGAAAGGTGCATTGGCACTTGATTGATTTGTTAGTACATGTGACAGATTTAATGGCTGTTCCTGACAGCAGCTCCTTACTGAGATGCTTGTCTGGGAGAGGTTCCAGGTGTGCTAATGGAAAAAGTTATGAATGAAGATAGGAACAGCTAATGTTGTATTTGGTGTGGAATGCAGAGTACAGAAATTAAATGAGCTATAACACTATAATTAATAAGCATGCTAGAATTGAAACTATGACAGTAATTTAACGTCAACTTCTAGGTGATTTTGGACTAGGCTTCTTTATTTAGGACAGCGAAGCTTCTACATCCCAGCTGGCAACTTCACTGGAGGTGAGGGTCTGTGTTGCTGTGTGGCCTCTTCTCCCAGTGCTTCACTCCTGCAGGGTCTCACTGAAAGTATACGCAGGCCACAGAGGAAAATGATGAACCATGCAGCTCTGTTGACTTCCATGGTGCTGTCCTATTTGTGGAAACTGGCTGGTGTATGGGAACTGCGTGCTAGGAGCAGAATCATGAAAGCGAATGGAAATCCTATGCAATGAGAAAGAAATCATATTCAGTGAAAATGATTCAGTTAGTCTTCATCTCCTGTGAAAATATTCAGACTTAATACTCTTTTGCGTTGCAAGAATGAACTGCTATCATTCAATATAATTTATTGAAAACTGGTTTGTTCGTGATACTGCACTGTGCTTTTTCTGCTCTTCGGATTCACCAAAGCTGCTTTGTTGTGATGGCTTTTAAGTTTACACTTGACTAACACTAGGCTTTTTAAGAGGTTTGCACTGATCAGAATTGATCAATTTTTTATCAAGCAACCAAAATAAGTAACTTATCACGCTTCAGGAGGGTGCACAGAGCACAAAACTGGGGCATGGGAATAAATATTTTAGTATTCTGCACTTAAGCCATTACCTGCTGTTTTGCTGACAATGATGGAAGCAGCTTAGAAAATGAGAGGAGCCTTCTCTCTCTTTCATGAGTTGTCAACAAAAACTTGAGCTGACAAAGTGTGTGATCTGCTAGCTTGTTTTTCCACCTCGCCTGTCAACCAGTTTTCTCATACACTCATTTTATCTGGTTCTTGTCTAAGAATTAGAAATTCTTGTAATTTCCTGTTTGACCTAGGGGTGCGTATGTGTAATTGTTCTTTAGAGGACATAGAGCCCAGAGGACTTGGGAAATCAAAATTTAATTCTTTCCTCTGACACAGATTTTAGGCAGTCACTTAAGTGCCCAGTTTGATTACCAATCATTATTTGGTGACCATACGCACTTAAGAACCTATTGAAATAAATGACTGCTATTAATATAATTGCTGCCTTTTATGTTCCTCATACAAACCTGTTCCTCTTTTGTATCGCAACATTAATTTGATTTTTTTTTTTCCTGTCTTGACTATTCCTTTTTGTTTTGCAAGATAGCTTCCACCATTTTCAAAAGCATGGTTGCTTCAGTTTCAGAACCCTGTCTGAACTGGTCAAAGTATAGGCATATACATCAACTTCCTATAAGTATGTATACAAAGGATATGTGTCTCTGTATATTTATCTCCTCAAACCTAAACAAAATAATTCTTAGCAGATGAAAACCATCTGAGTATTTTTTTTTTTTTTTTACTATGCAAACTTAAGAGGTAGGATGATCCTGAAATGTAGCCGTTTACCTCTCATGTTTTACTGCAAATTTTTCAATTCCCTCAACTTTATAAGCATATAATTTTAGCTTTCTATTTTCTTTGTCTCAGTCTGCAGTTGAAATAGAACTTAAAGACACAATTCTGATGCTCTATCAGTTTATTCCAGACATTATCAGTCCGTTAGTACAAGAATTAATCACTTTTCCCGAGTGAGACAAGCCATTTCTGTTCTGCCCTGTGTTTCTGCAGTATGTGTCGAGCAGCACAAGTTAGCTGAGCAAAGAAGGAAGCTGCAGGGCTCCATATGATGGCATATGTACAGGTGTGCAAACAAAGGAGGCCAACAGCAAAACACTTCCTACAGAACGGCAGCTTCGTGAGGGGCTGTGTGTTGGGGAGGGAAAGTAGCATTGCCTTCTTCAACTCTGAATACTGCTCCTGAAATTTCTTCCTTTTTTTTCCCCCAACCTTGTTCCTCTCTTAAAAGATGATTAAGACAGAGAAATGAAGTTACTTTTAATACTTTGATTACTGATTTTCTTCCCAAACAGTCCATAGCATATGGTCTGTATTTACAGAACCAGTTTTTAAGTTTAGACAATGCAGTAATTCTGATTTCAGTGTTATTAAATGATTCTTTAAAATGCTGTTAGAAGACCACTAGCTCAGAAAGATGATCCTCAATTCACCCGCTATGCTTCCTTGACACATAAGGTTTTTCACTTAGATTTGAAAGTTTTGGAGGTGAGCAAGCTTATAAAATATCCAGAACCTTGTTACCTTATCCAGTTCCTGTTTCCCATGCCTGGAAATGGGTTACACCATCACCCTGGAACCGTGAGAGCCTGCACGTTCCTCCTCTTACTATGACAGAGTAACATCTTGCTGGGTGCTGAGCCCTGCATGCGAGGGGCAGGCTGGTCCCAGCTATTCGTCTTTGTGCACTTCAGCGTAGATGACTGTGTATGCCGAAGAGGTTATACGCAAAGGCTGCTTCTACTTTTGCTTGTTTCTGGGTATAGTGGTCTTCATCATAGGTGATGGAAATTTATTTTTCATTTAATTCGGTAGGCTTTTAAAATTAAATGGAGGTTGATTTTTCTGTAACACTACAAATATACATGGGTTTGTATTTATGGTATATTTTCCTGTCTCTTTTTCCTGACACACAATACTGTAACAGTCATAGGATTTCTGATCGAATAGTGACCTCATCACTAACATTAGAACCTCGTGCCAGTACAACCAGGACCCTTTGACTTGTACTGACATACATCTAAAGAGGATTACTCCTATCAGTGTTGCAACTATTGGCAGTTACTGACACTGTAATGCTTTCTGTTGCTTGCTTGAGGGATGTTTTTCAGAAATGAGAAATAGAAAGCTCTTTATGAAGACAGACTGAAACTTACTCCTGTTCAGACAAAAGGAAACAACCATTCTATTAATTCTTGGCATTCTCTTTTGCATACTCTAGAGGCCATTTGTGTGTTTAATAGATTAGCTTCAGTTTATTGAGAAAATGGACAAGATCCATTTCAAATGATAACAAATCAGATTTTCATCTGACATGAGTTATTGTTGCACTACTGAAAAAAGACAGTATGGGTTGGGCTCAATAACTTTTTCTAGTTTATTCTCCCTTCTAATCAGGAAAATAGCTTTGTTTCAAAAAGCCCCTTTGCAGGAATTTCTAATTACCAGAAAATGAATTTGTTGAATGGTGTCATATTTACTATATAATTGACAAGAATAATAAGGCACACACTGTGACTTAGTGAATTCTTTTTTCAGAGAGAAGGGTAGAATGTGTGTGTGGGTTTTTTTTGTTAATGTATCTGATTGTTTGAAAGAGTGGACAGCTGCAAAAGCTCAGTTCTGTGGCTGATTTAAAGAATGTGTCTGTTGGTTTCCAAGGTGAAGTAACTGCTTCATTGGTGAATAAAGCAGCTTCAGTGTTTTAGAACACTGATGAGTAAAAACAAATAATAATATGTCAGTATCACTTTTTGTCTGTCTAAAGTGTGTGACAAAAAATAGTGCTGTTTTGGGAAAACTGACCATACAAACTGCTTTTGAGAAGTAAAAGCAGCTAAAAACTTAACCTGAGCCAAAAATCCCAGCCACCTTCCCTGCTTCCCCAGTTTTGCTGGAATAGCACTGCATCTTCTGTTCTATAATTGTGGCCATGTTATTGCAGCAAATAAATGACTGTTGGATCTACAAATATCAAAAGTGTAATCACTTAAAAAATATACATACAAAATTAAATATTAAAGAGCTGTTTGAACCCACTGCTCTGTTAATGATGACTCAAGCTCTGGATCTAACTATCATTTCTTCTAGTGAAATGCAGACAGCAGTCCCTTGGCTTTCTTCCCCAGTCTCATCTGTAAAAATGGTATATTTGTAATGCATAACCTTCTTCCTGTGCTCAGCAAGTATGGGCCTGCCTTTTCTGATGGACCTTATCTTCCTAATTTCTAGCACTTGAAGAACTGAAAAATAGAATATCAAATAAAATCCAATTATCTATAAAGCAAACTGAATCAACTGCTGCAGCAAAACAGCTGATCTTCATCACTGATATGAGAAGAGTATCTCCAGTGTGGCTGAGAATGAGCAAAAGTAGTAGGAAAAGAGAAATAAGCATGTTCCTAGCTAACTCTGTGTTATTCTCTGTTAACACCATGACTAATTTTTTGAATGAGTAACCATCTGCTGAAACCAGTAGTAATATCCAAGAATGTTTGGATTGGGATTTGCAACAGGATGAGTGGCACCCATGTGGCATGGAAATCTCGGACACTGTTAATTCAAGTAGGTACCCTGGTTTTGAAGTTCATTGTTCACTGTTTACCAGCAGAATTGAGTGTTTATCTTAGCACACTCATCTGCAGGCTAGTCAGGGTGAGACAGTGACCCAGTTCACAGATCTTCGCAAGGACACAATGTGTGGAAATAGCTTGGCCATCGGAGACCTCGCAAAATACCTAGGCCAGTCGAAGAAGAAAGAATAGATATCCTTCCCTGCTGCTAAAGACTTATCCTAGATCCTGATGAATGGCTTTGGGTGTAAGTTGGAGGCTCCAGTACGAAAGTATCTAATGAACTGAGAACAAATACGCCAAGTTATGAAAATTGGGGAGGAGGGCGAGGAGAAAGAGTACGTTTACATGACAAACATAATAAATGTGTCTTGTAATAAACTCTTTTTATGTACTAGCATTGTTTTGCCATCTGGCTGTTTTCACAGTATTTTGAAGGGGATGAGGTGCTGAAACAACTGTTTTTTTACAAACACCTTCTGGTAGACCTGTTGAGCCAAACTAAGCACTAATTTATTCTGTGGGGTTACTCATGAATTGAATAGTCCTCAGTAGAGATCCTAGGATGGTTCTGTGGTGGTTTGACTAATGCTACTGTAGTTTTAAGAAGGGCATCTTTATTACAGCTCTAAAGAGATGCTGTCTTTTCACAGCATGAATGAAAGACCACTCTTGGTTCTTTCTGCTGGATTCTTTCTTGGTGCTGACACCAACTGTAATTGTTTTTGTTTGATTGTTTTTTTGTTGGTGATGGTGGTCCTTCTACCAATCCTAAAGGCAGTAGTTTTGAAAGTGTTGTCCCTTACAGCTCTCAGACTGAGAATCCCCTTTGTGCTTGGTGCATGTGCAAGAAAAATAGTATTTTACTAGAGACCAGTGATTTGTGAAAAAACAGGCATTCTAAGAGGCAGTCACAACCAGTTTGCAGGGAGGGATGTAGTCAGAAGGTAGTTCGCTGGAAGAGCACAGTAGGAAAATGCAACATCTGCTGACGGGTGGGGACTTCTTTCAGCTCTTCCTCTGTTTAAAGTCTTAAAGGGGTTCTCTGTTCCCTTTTATGATGGTAAGTTTCCTGAATTCTTCATACCATATTTTTTTTATTTCCTTGAACAATCCTGTATGTGAATCTGTGATGTTCAGGGTGCTTCCTAGTCCTATCACTGATTCCGAGAACTGATTTCTGTTAGCTATTGTCATTTCTGACTGAACATAAAAGCAATGATTTGGTTTGTAATGTTCTGTATCTCCCTTAGTTTTCATAAGCATAAAATATTTCCCCAAACATTATAAAAAGATTAAAATTCAATTTGAGTGCTGAATTATGCATGGGTTTCGGTTTGGCAATATTCTAAGAATATTAGAAGGATGCCCTATTCCTTGTTCTTGTGGAGACTGATTTATCTTTATGAAGTAAAGCTACCAAAAAAACGCTCCAGCTGCTCACACGTTCAGTGTTCGTTTAGCTAGATTTACAAAATGGATAATTCTTTGTTAGGAATTACCAGAAAATCAGAGGATGAAGGCCAAACACCTGCAACATGATATTTGGGGACAAAAGTTTTCCATTTCCAACTTAAAGTCCATCGCAGGAGACTTGGAGATAGTGGCTGCTTCAGCTCTGTTGGAAGCATTAAGAGAGTTCTTCCCTCTCAGGACAATCTTTCAGAAAGACTGCTGCTACCAGTTCTCTATGGTTTGTGAGAGTAAGAGTCTTTACACTTAAATCTAACCTATATGTTTTTCCTGTCCTCTTTTGCATTAAAAACAGAGGATAGACTTAAAAAATTAATAACAATAAAGAAAACTTGAACCTAAAAGACTGAAAAGGAGCAGCCATATTTTTGGGAGACTCAGGCTACATAGTCCTTCCAACTGAACGGTCATAGCCTGTCACTGACTGGCAGTTCACCAGTTTGGAGTGATTTCTGTTTGTGCATGAGTCAACTGCTTGTTCATAGGCAATGACTATATAAAAAAGTCAACTGCGTGTAGAAAATGCACGTAGGAGTATGGAGAGCATGCATTCTTCAAGGATAGTGAAGGCCACCTACACTGACAAACACTTTCAGGATTCAAAGGAGAAATAGCTGACGCCATTCTCTCATCCTAGTCCATCCCTTCTGTTCCTTCAAGCGTGCCTTGGAGGGCCAGGAGGTCTTTGCTCGCCCAGTTGCTGTAATGCCAGATGTAGGATCCTGTTTTTTAGCGAAGCTTGCTGCAGTGATTTCTGTCATGTTGACTGTGAGGTTTCAAACAGCCCAGGTTATTTTCCGTGTGAATCCCATTTTCATATTTTGTAACCTTTAAGGATACTGTCATCCTATTTCCAGTTAGCTTTATCACCATATTAGTACTGTCAATTATCACCTGTCATAATTTTTCCAATGTAACATTTAGAGCTCACTAAAACATTAGCACAGAGATTGTGGCATACATTTTCTTACAGGTTTTGACTTGGCTCATCAGCCCATAATCTTCATGATAAATCAGCTGCCTGCTGTTGTCATTAACACTGTTTCCCATTTTCTTATTTCTTATACTAGACCTGCCAGAAAAGAATAGGGAAAGGCAAAGAAATTGTGCTTCTGGAAGGAAAGATTGTAAATTATAGATGTAACAGAACGATAAAACAGAAAATAAATAGGAGGAAAAATCAAGCAGAAAACAGAAAATGCAATAGAATGGTGAAGTGAAAATTATAGAGGGGAAAGAGAAAACGTTGATACCATTCTAAGCAGAGTTGTGCAAACCACTATGTTCCATTTTTTGCTTTGATATAAAGTGAAGGATTTTTCTTTTGTTTTTATTGAGAGAGATCTCATTGAGTGTTACAATACTGTGCTCTTGTGCAGGCTGACGTATTTCCAAGAGGATATTAGTTGAAAGCAAAGAATAACAGAAGATGTTGCAGAAACTCCAGCAGTGAGGTCATTTAAGAGGTATTAATACTCTGACAAGTTTTTAGGCTGCTAAAATGTCTTCAAGTAGACAATGAATTGGGACTTACGTTGAGTCTAAATTCCCTTTTGTTTTTATGCTGTCACAGCTTTCACTAACAGTACAAGTGGAGAAGCTGGAGTTTTTGTGAAGCAGCTTCAAACTGGCGCTAGTGCTAGCCTTATCTTTCACATGGAACAGACTTTTAGGATAAGCTATTCACTATCTTCTAACAGGTCCCACATCCCAGTGAACGCGCTTGAAACATACTACATGAAATGAGCTGAAGTACAAAAAAACCACAAATGTAGGTGCTTGAATAGAGTAACAAGGAGATGGAACGATAAAGGGGTTTATAAAATCTGGTAAGAGTGACCAACTCTTTTTCACATGTAAACAGTATTCTAACATAGTATAGTAAAGATACTGGATTACACGGTCCGCATAGTCCTACATCTCTCTCATTGACAAATGGCAGTGTGTTTTAAGAATAGTGGATTTAGAGGGCTTAAACATATTTTCTCCAGTTTTGGCTATAGTACCTTTCTTCTCTTTGAAGAAGAACCACAAGAACAAGTCACAGTTTCTATGCCACATCACTGTTAACATCCCAGCTAACAACACAGGAAATTGCAACATCAGTCACTAAGCCCTTGTTGGAGCCTGTGACAGTCAAATTGACTTAAACCCCAGCCTTTTCAAAATAAAAACATAATTAATGCAAAGGTGCATACCAAGCAGAAGCAACAGATAGCAAAATAAAAGTTGGCGTATCCAGGCCGATCTAAAGTGCATCTTTTGAGTATAGTGCATTCAAACAGCATATCCTGCTTCCTGAAGCATTTTCTTACAAATCCTAAAGAGATAATTTCCAAGCGTCTTTGCTCCTTCATTCTGTACTTTCTCTACAGAGGAATCTCCAGCAGTTTTATATTTGCTTTTATCAAGGTAAAGGCCTGGGAGAAGACCAATTTTATGCCCCAAAAGGCAGTCAAATTATGGTTAATCTGCCTGTATTTAGGGTACCACATCTCTGTTACTGTTTTAATTATTATTTGTATCTTCTATTAGACTTGTTTGAATTAATTGAGTGTTGACAGGCAGAACTGAAATGCATATTAGCGTCATAAAAATACACAGATATCTGCTGAAACTTTTAAATAGAAATAATAATATGAAATATGTATTGTACTTAATGAATAATAGAAAAAGTCAAATAACCTACTCAATATAAATAGGAGTACTGACACTTTTTAGTATTGGTGCCATCTTTGGTTATATTTCTTGGCATGATTTGTAAACTGACCACAGCAAAACTGAGAAACTTCATGTAAAAGAAAATAAAAGCCGCCTTAGTCATCGCTTAGGCTGAAAATCAAAAAGTCTTATGGGTTTAAATGAAATTTCACCCATTTTAATTGGAATGAGTAGTAAGATAGCCAGAGGTGTCTAAATGCATTGTAACTCCTGTTGACTTTCAGGAAGAATTTTGATCCTGAGGGACAGCAGCTTTTATAGAATTCAGTCCAGGTTCCTATATAGCTTTGAAAATTTCAGCCTTTGTCTTCATAATGATTTTTCTACAAAGACTGTGTTGGAAGGGCATCAAAATGAAATGTTCCTACATCAAGTTATAAGAGTGAATCCAGATGTAGCTAATGCTATGAAAGTTTAGCTGGACCTTTTGAAGTGACCTTGTAACAGCTCTACTGTCTCTTTTGGAAACAGATTTGAAGCGTGTTTCTTCTTCCATCTCCTTTGCAGTTAAAAGGTGTGAGTTTGGTTGCTTAAACTGAACTAAAATGATGACAATGTTTGTTTCGAGTTGTAAGTGCAGGGAAAGGGAGGAATCTTTGACTAGATATGGCAGAATCCTGCTTCACATAGTATCCCAGGATACCTGTGTTTTCCTTCCTCTACAAAACATGGGAGAAGGCAGATAGCCCGTAAGCAAAGGGTTGTGAAAAATCCTAAACAAATGAAATGTATTTCTGTGGTTTTATCTACACTGGGTAGCTGTCACATTTCCCAGTATATTAATTTAGACAGATAGAACCTCAAAAGGCAGAGTTTGGTGCATGTTTTCAGCAGAGCATTATTCTTCGCCAAATGAGTTGGAGCAAGGGTTTAAATAAAATCAATGTTTTCTCCTGTTAACTTTTCCACATGCACTGGGAGCGTGTGGGAGCTCATATTTGTTAGACCAAGGTCTAATCCCAGTTTGGGATACAAACCTGATTCAGCATTGGACTGAGAGAGATCTAGTTATGGAAGTACTGTGTTGACAGAAATTAATCAACCTTGAGCTGTTAAATCATGTTGGCGATTTCTTTGACTGGAGGTTCCTGTCAGATCGTAAACCCTGCTGCAGCCACACTCTGGCTTGTCCCCCGAATGTGAATGTGCTTCAGAGAGTGAAAGCTCAAGGCCTCCTGCGTGAAGGACAGCACGGTGGCTCATGACACTGAGCTACTACGATGCTGCTGACACACCAGAGAAATGTAGAAAGGGTAGAAGCAATAATTTATTCTAACGAAGAACCAGAGCATTCTGTATCTTCTGGAACACATGGAAATAATGATTGTTGACAAAGAATTGTCTAACTTTTAATGTTAGGGGGCAAGGTTAAACTCGAGTTCTGCTTGAGCACCCTTGCATTGGAAGGTGCGGGCCAGGGAGCTGGTCGCTGCTGTGCCTGCCGGCTGTTGTGTTCCTTTCGGGAACCCGTCCCGCTGACTTTTAACTCGGTGTTCACGTCGCCTCTCTTCTGGGGCTGACTGCTGTTGGCCGTGCTGCCGTCGGTGCGTGTTTGCACTGGAAATAAGCGTGCCGCAGCCCCGGTGTGTTCCGGAGCCGGGTGTGGTCTCGGCAGGGCCGGGCCGGGAGGCGGTGGCAGCCGGGGACTTCCCAAAGCGCCGGGCCGAGCCC
>Ga0065711_1036484_pt1 | contig 20940 bp, 10 predicted proteins | sample Hoacrofraction12_FD_59098 | JGI IMG/M metagenome (GOLD analysis project Ga0065711, IMG submission 59098) | Hoatzin crop microbial communities from Cojedes, Venezuela - Epithelial fraction 12 v2 (version 2) | ecosystem: Host-associated > Birds > Digestive system > Esophagus > Crop | place...
CCCCGAGGGAAGGGACTAGAGAGAATACCCAAAACATTCTGAAAACCTTTCCAAAACATTTTTGTCTCCTGTTAGGAATGTACATTTACAAAGATGCGCTCGAACAGTGCTCTCCGCGTTCTCTTCAGTGGATCGCTTCGGCTAAAATGCAAAAGTGCCTGTTGTCAGCGCTGGTACTTTACTTTTAATGGAGCAGAATGTGCTGGGCCACTTCCTATTGAAGCCATAATATATTTGGATCAGGGAAGCCCGGAGCTGAATTCTACTATTAATATACACCGAACTTCTTCAGGTATGTATGCCAAGACCGTATGAACAGAGGTGCGATAGAAGTCAGCAGCAAATCCAGTTACCAAATGCAGAGTTGAGTCTGCCTTAGAAAGTCAGCAGGCTGAAAGCAGAGGCAGAAGAGTGGCCAGAGAACACTTGTTGCTCTTACTGTGCTGTCTCACCATTGACTGTCAATAGTAACAGTATTACACTCACTTATTAAGTGGTACTTTATTACTGTGGTATTTTTCATGGTACTTATATCCTGCAATTTAGAAGCGGAAGAGATTTCTATCCAGACAGTTCTGCTGATCTCTGCTACAACGTGAGTAGAGAGACATTCTGTGCTGTATTAGCATATGGAGAAACTGCCTTACTGCCAAGCAGACAATGTCATCCTGGCTTAAAATACTGATATTTGCGCATTATCTGTGCATAAAATGAGACGTATTCCCCCTGGAATTTCTACTATAATTTCAGCTGGGACACAAAAGTACCTCCAAAGTGAAATATCTAGGAACAATTATTCAATTGCTAAGCAAAAGGCAAATCAGTGAAGTCATTCAACGTGAAAGCAGGTCATACTAGCAAAAGGGGACTAACGTCAAGTCTATGCTCTTTCTCCATTTTCCTCGTTGTACTATTTCACAGCTGCAGGAAATCTAACATCTGGAGCTATGATAGTTTTTTTTCATCAAGGGGTAGGACCCACCTATCTTCATCAACCCACCTCCAACCAGTGGTGGTAGTGGGGGGGAAAAAAAAGAGGGCAACAGAAGTGGAACTTTATATGGAAGCGATGAATTAGGAGTGCAAAAGATTACAGGGTGGCAACCACCTTTGTGGGGCTTAGCTGTGGAAGCCAGGTATGGCTGTGTCCCGTCCCACCTCCCCACCACTGCTAAAGATGGCTGGAGGATGGGGTTGAAGCCATATCCCAGCTACCAGTTTGTAAATTTGGGCATTTAAAGAAGCGGCAGGTATATCTGCCATTTAGCCATCCCGTGGATTGCGATCTGCTTCGGGTACTGCAACAGACGTCAGGAAGCAGGTGGAGAAAGGCAGCGCACGACTCTGTAACCTGTGTTGCCACATCTGTAAGTGATAGCTTTTATTTCTAAAAATGCTATTCAGGTTTAAATAGCATGCGCTTGCAGTGAACTACTGATCTTACGTACTTGTGTCCACCTTCAGCTGTGAAACACAAAGTGACTGTGTCTGCCGAGGTAACCTGATTTTTGTCTTTCACCAGTGGAAGGTCTGTGTGAAGGGATCAATGCCGGCTTGGTCGATATTGCCATCTGGGTGGGGACTTGCTCAGATTACCCACGGGGAGACGCTTCTACTGGATGGAATTCAGTCTCCCGAATCATCATTGAAGAACTGCCAAAATAACTTTCCCTCCCTTTTTATAATCTCTCCCCTTTTTTTAAAATTTTTGTACAATTTTCTTCAGAATTTATAGAGTTGGATGCAAGTATTTGACTGAAAGGCACCAAACTCTTGTATCTGTAGTCTTTGTCTAGCCTTTTTTTGCACATTGCGGAGGCTTTTTATAATAATCATTTTAGAATATAAGTATCAAACCCAAGTTCATTAACTTTTTTAATTCCTTGTTTGACATATGAAAATATACCACCACCATTTTAAGAATTAACTGTAACTTTTTGTATCAAATAAATAAGACCTTTTACAAGAACAAAAAAAATCCAGGCTATTTTACTCATCATCAAACTGTATGTTACATGGTGTTATGATACACAATAAATTTTTTTAGAAGACTTCATAGAAAGTTCTCAGAAAGTAAACTCAGGTCTTGGCTTTAGCCTTCAGAAAACATACGTAACATCTACTCCGGTGAACCTGACTACAGAATAGGATGCTCTGCTGTTACAGTCTTACATCTCCCAACAAACTCCTGGTGACTTCACTGTGACCTAGATGATACGGTAAGCATTAAGTACCTCGTTCTGAGTAACTGTAAAAACAGACTGTCTAAGCTCTCTTTTGCTTCTTGATAGACTGGATTTCAGTATAAATACATATCATTGGTCTCCACTATTAACATGCCGATAGTAAGTAGTTTTACAGTTACAAAACTTAATTTCATTGCTCCAGTAAAATAATTCTCTTGGATTAGCCTTTCGGAGATGTACAATCACTTTGGTGTTAATGAAAAGCTAGACACATTAAATTGTTTGGAGGATAAGGTTGAAATTCCTCAGCTTCCAAAAAGTGTACCAGTGAAGTGAAAGAATGATGTCACAGCTATTTGAGTGCAGCCTCCAGACTGCACAAGTGCCAACACAGCATTAATGCCAGCACAGCATTAGCTTCAGTGTTTTAAGTATCTTCTTCCAAATGCAACAAGTGATATACTCAAATATTTTTGAAAATTGTACAGATTCTAATAGGAAACAGTAGTCATGTTTATATTACAAAATCAATTTTACACTAAGGAAATTAAAAAAAATAAATCACAAAACAAGAAAAAGCATGTACAACATGCACAAGTCTACGCTCTTCCCAGAAATTAAAAGGAAAAAACATCACATCTGAGTTAAGAAATTTATTTCAGCTACTTAGGATTAAATCTCAGCTTTTTTTCTGGACAGGTTATAAGATTTTCCCCAGGCATCTCTCAAATTGGTAGCTCTTATCTGCAGCTTTTGTTAGGAGTGCTAGAGGAAAACACCTGCAGCTAGGACAGCATTCAGGCTTTCCCAACTGCAAGCTTCTGTGTGATATTGCTGCGAGCCAGCAAATTACACAGCTGGCATTTTGTCTCTAAGAACTGTACTGTTTTTGTTGGCTTGGACGATGGGTTTTAAGGTATCTGAACACAAACAAGTTACTATGAGCTAAGCTATGGTGTGAATTTACAGAATGTCAGTTAACATACAGTAACTGATTGTGTACATGCTTGTAGCCTGTCTTTGCATTTATCCTGGAGCACACTAATCCAGGATAGTAAGTGCACGACTTTTGTTCTTATGATTTATTCATATGTCTTCATAGTATTTTTTTGGACCCTGGCTGGCAGAGTTAATTCAGTGTTCCATTAAATTAATTCTGTGTATTAGAAAACACACAAAACCAAGTAAACACCCTCCAAAAGCAGAAGTTGTTAGTAGCTGTTAGGGATCTATACAGTAATTTATTTGCATGGTAAACTTCTGGTAAATTTGATCTTCAGCTAAATACACGTGGAAACTTTCATAATAAAAACCAAGGCCAGCCATAATGGCAACATGCCCTTTTCAGATGAGATTATCAACTGTATCAGTAGAGGGGATGGGATCATGGAGGAGAAAGTGTAAATTATTAATAAAGTTAAGTATACACAAAATGTAGTATGTGGCAATAATATCAACAGAAACAAGCATGTGAATTGCTGAGTTAAGATTCAAAATATTGAGTAGTTTCTATAGTCTTACAGATTTTAACATAAAATTGAAACCAATTCCCTAATCTGTTAAATTTTTATTAAAAAGCCTTATTTCTGCTTTAGGTTAGTCTTCTGTTAAACAGAAAACTTACTCTAAGTGATTATTCAGGTGTTTTGCTGTATAGTATTCTCCGCTCCATACAAAACTGATTATTTCCCCCTACCTGTTGAATAATCTTTACTAACTTATTTCCTCCTTAGTTAAGTGATACTTTACAGATACTTCTTAATACCTTCTTACTAACAGCAGACAGCAGATGTTATGGCCAGTAATGTATTTTCTTAAAGAAGAACTAAAAAAATAAAAAACCCCCAGAGCTCCATAAAGTACATATCTTTGTCAGCAATTATTGGCATGCAAATAGATATTATTATACAAATTTACTGAGATGTACTGTAATTTAGTTTACCACTAAGTTGTCCTTTCCTTAGACCAAATGAGAAGACATTAATGGATCGTTTTGTTTTTTTTTAAAGAAAGTCACATGCACAGTATTTTTTAGACTACTTATGGATTCCCCCCTCCGAGAATATTATTGAAAATAGGCATTGTGATATTTGTTATTAAAGTGATCTGACAACTGCATCACTATGGATTACTAGAAAAAACCCTCATTTTTAAGAAGTAAGCCTACTTTAAAATATGCACTTATTTAGCAATATTTGGTCAGATTTATCGGTAACGGAGACAGAATCTCACTCAGAGAAACAGAGAGAGAGCGAGAGAGGGCAGGCAGGGAAGAGAAAGAAAATGAATTAAGTAAGTGTCCAGCGATGCACACAACATACAGTTTGGTCTGGCGCTACAAGCAAGCCAAAAACCACAACGCAAGTCTGTCCCAGTATGAGACAAGAACTGGGTTTCATCAGATTGGCAATTATTCAAACCCAAGAATGGACAGCTGTTTTACAAAACAATTTGAGTTTCCAAACTGCACCCCACTGAGGCAGCATTTTTGTGTTGGATGAGCAATGGAATTTGTAAAATCTGACAAATAACACAGAGGTGGATTCAGAAGACATTGCTGTAAACAACTACATACATACTTTCTTCATTAGACTCAGATAAAGATTTAAGAAAGCTTTGACGGACCCCAAAGTTGCTTTTATATGAAGTTTTCCACTTCTGTAGGAGTAGAATCTGACCACCTGTTATCTTGAGACTTGTCAAAACCAGTTGGCCTGTAATTCTAGGCAGGCCAAGATGAACTGAATTGCTGCGCTGCTGCCTTCACCCAGTCACAGTGTCATCATTTCATAGTTGCAGAGACATCTGGTTCAAGCAGACACAGCTGACAGAGCGCAAGGCAGCAATGCAGGAACGTTCAGCAGAAGAGACATTGGCAGGGTTATACTACTTCCAGGTTCTTTCCTCAAAATACTGGATCAATTCACAGTGTCAAAAAAGACTGCTGAACTAAATCTCTCCCAGATCATAAATACAAAAAATAAAGGACAGATTCCTTATCAACACAAGCTCGTACCTTTAATTATTTTCTTTTCTAAAACCAAGTAAAAAACGAGACAAATTTTCATAAACGACAAAGGTAATACAGCAGGCAGGAGTCACTCTGATCACATTGGGGGTAATTCCTTTGTAAAATCCATGAATTCCTTCTTTCCTTTAAAGACAGACAAAAACATTTGGTTTAAATTAATGTCTTTTAACAGAAACCAGACAAAACCTGGCATTTTTCTTCTCATGCTCTCACCAAGAGAGGTACTTCAGGTTAGGAATAACAATTTCAGCGTAATTTCTTACTATAGTGTTTAAAGAGCTGTAATATATCAAATCTTAACCCATAATTTTCTCTTCTGAACATACAATAGTATTCTGTAGGTCCATTATTTAGCCTAGGGTTTGGGTGGGTTTCTGTGGGGGTTTTTTTTTGTATTGTCTAAGGAGGAGGCAATTTACTATCTTTCTTCATGCCATAAGAACTGGTTAAAATAACTAATTTATATTATAAATAATATAATTTCTGCAGCGTATTCCAAAAAGCATTTACATATTTTATCTTGCTGAAGCCAGCAGGGCTGAAAGGCTCGGTGGTTTTGGGTCACGTAACAGCAAGCGAGCTGAGGGTCAACATACTAAGAAAAGTCAGCATTTATTTTCAGAGAATTAAAGCACCTCCTCCAGAATTTTGATTCCACTGGCCAATAAACGAGAATCTAACCTCTCCCAGTTTGAATCAGAGTATTCATGCCAGGGCTGTTAAAAGTTTCAATGACTTTTAATCTCAGCTCCCTATTTTCCAGCTTCAGAGGCCAAGGACAGCTGGAGTGATGAGTACATTTAACACAGACCCTGCAAAGTGCTTGGATATGTTTTACACCACCCTCCCTAGGGCTCTAGGTCACATTTGTTTCATAATGAGTACAGCAGTGGCCCCAGAATGGCTGTATACGTTCACACTTCATGAGAAGGAGCAAGCCTTCCTATAGGCTGCAGCACTGAAGGGCACAGCGCTGAGACATCAGAGCTATTTTTGCTTTGAATTGGCTTTGGTCAAAATGGCCATACTGCTTTGGAGCCAGGCGTGGTCCTGGAACAACACAGCCTCATTCACTCACTTTGGTGGCACCTCTTAATATCCCAGGAGCTAGCTGACTCCATTCATGTCTCTCTCTAGCAATATGCTGCAACCCAGAAACATTGTCCAAAGGAAGATTAATATCGGTTGCATGCTGTGAAGGTGGCCAACCTTAGTAACTACAGAGTTCTATGGGAACACTCTCACATGCCCTGTGGAGCTAAGGGAAGAAGGTTTGTGAGAAGATATGCATACATGTGAGGTTGACAGCTCTCTGAAGGTCTTTAAGGGAGGCTAGGAGTAGGCTACAAATGCAGTCAGGCCCCAGGGTAACCCAGGGACATCAATATAAACAGCTCTGGCTAGCTCACTTCCTCCTGCCAGGAATTTGGATTAGCCACAAATCCCAGCAGCACAATGCTCCTGTCCTACGTGATAAAGTTCCAGGGAGACTTCATTCTCTAAGAGCCCCACAACAGCCAACTCAAAAAAACAGTGTTTTTTTCTTAACCTGTAAGTGCCATTTGCTAGGAAAGAGAGAAGGGAGACAGAATAAACAACAGAAGGTGCAGGCTAGCACTGACCCTACCTATCCTGCCTCCTCCTTTGTCCTTAGATTATTGCTATTAGTGGCATCTTGCACAAAATTACTTTCTACAACCAACATTTTGTTTGCTCTGAGCTGCACTGGTTCTGCAAGTCAGCACGGAAGCCAACACAGTTCTGATTCTGTAAGACTTGCTTTCCAAGACATAAGCTTTTAACTGTGCATGCCTACCTCCATGTCCTGCGGATCACATCAAACACACCAGAATACGTATTATGCTGATCTTGAAGACGAGCTCGCACAACTTGATAAGGATATGTTGCTGACACAGCAAATATTTTTGATACAGCTGCCATCGTTATGTATTCCACAGTGTTCTAAAAGCAACAAAAATTACCAGGCTTGCCTTAAGTACGGTTTAAATTAGCCAGTTTCCCCAAACCTTATTTGATTTTTAAATGTTGAACTAAACAATACTCTAGATGTTTCCTCTTTATAATACAAACATTTTAAAAAATGGCAACATTTATTATATACAGTGCTACACATAATTCATTGTAGAATCTGTGTTGTACCCTCTCATCCCTATCAAGTGAAACACTTCTTCCAAAAGGACCTTTGCCCAACTTGCACCTGACCATTTAAGACTACCACCTACGGTTCCACAGAGTAAGACAAAAAAACATTCCTCCCTCTAAAATTCTCAAAACACTTGCCAGAATAAGAAGTTGGTTTCCCTAGAGGAAAACAGCGCTAACCAGTTGCTTGTTCCTAAAAAGTGAGAGTATTCTACATTCCAATATATATTCTACATTCCAATTAATGTATCAATACTTTGTACATTTGGCTACTCCATGACCTAGACAGATAGAATAAATTTCTGCTTATTCGTGTGCCCACAATACATTTTCATTCTCAAGAATCGTACCAATTTTGTATCTGATCCTCTGTTTCTGTACTTGTTGTATCTCAGTTTCAAATCCTCGTATGCCATGAACTGAAGTGCTCCGTGTGAAGTTCCGAACAGACCAGGCACAAATCCCTGAAAAAAGGAATAAAACAAGGTTAAATGGCAATGCACAAGAACTATACAACTTGACAGAGCCCAGCGTACACACTTACATATGTCCTCCGTTACTTTACAGACTGTGACTGCACAACTGTCACTGTGCAGTACAACTCAAAAGCTGATTCTGGGTTGACATTCTTAATGGCAGGCATCACACAAAAGTGTAATAAATGTCACTTTTCTCCAAATTACATAGATGCTAAAGATACCTAATGAGCGAGCAAGACGAAACAAGAGGCCTAGGGACTCCACCTCACAGAGCACAAGCACAGGTCAAAAAGCTGGTAACACGGATCAGGACTGTAAGAATACAAACCAAGCTGCAGTCTTGCAAATGTGCTGCTCAGTGCCTGCTCTTTTCCAGGGATTGGCACTAAGCTCTTTAGCTCCCACTTGCCACTGGCAAGGCAATGACAGAAGCTGGTGTTTCAGTGAGGATGGCCATCAGGAGCAGAGGTACAAAACAATTCTTGTGATCAGGTCCTGGAGATGGATATATACGTATGTGCATGTGTGTGCGTATATATAAATGTGTGTCTGTGATATATATACATTTCTATATAAAAAGAATGTGTGTACAGATAGAATGATAGAATCAGTTTAGGTTGGAAAAGACCTTGAAGGTCACTGAGTCCAACTGTAAACCTAACGCTGCCAAGTCCACCGCTACACCACTTCCCTAAGCGCCACGTCTGCACATCTTTTAAATACCTCCAGGGATGGTGACTCAACTACTTCCCCGGGCAGCCTGTGCCATTGCTTTAAAACCCTTTCTGTGAAGAAATTTTTCCTAATATCCAATGTAAACCTCCCCTGACGCAACTTGAAGCCGTTGCCTCTCGTTCTATCGCTAGTTGCTTGGGAGAAGAGACTGACACCCACATCACTACAACGGCCTTTCAGGTAGTTGCAGAGAGCAATAAGGTCCCCCCTCAGCCTCCTCTTCTCCATGCTAAACAGCCCCAGCTCCCTCAGCCGCTCCTTGTAAGACTTGTTCTCTAGACCCCTCACCAGCCTCGTCGCCCTTCTCTGGACACACTCCAGCACCTCAATGTCTTTCACACATGCACACTTGCACAGTGGAAAGTGGGAGGGCACAGATGGAAAGCTAACTCCTCCAAGGACTTATGGACGATTTACATTAAAGAAATAAATGTAAGATTTGGATCAGTTTGAGTGCATTCCTCACCCTGCTCAGAGCACATCCCAAGGCAGCCCAGCAGAGGTGACCAAAGGTGTCACAAAGTAGTCTGGGCGATGTTGCCCATTTGTAATAGGCCGCAATGGACAGTAAGAGCATAATGTAAAAATACGCAGACACCTTTTCCTTCAAAAAAGTTGAAATGAAGGGGGAAACTGGGTATTTTCCGAAGTGTCTACAAGAAATAGAAGGCAGAAGTTCCTTCAGGAGCAATACTAGCTCAGCTGAAAATGAGCTGACACAGTTGCACGGGTTCTGGGAAGCACTAATTCTCTTTTTGAAGTGTTGGTCACTTACACTGGAAAAATACAAATAGATGGGGAATTAATCATCTTGGCCAGAAATGACTTAAGGGAGCCAAAAGCTTGCTGAAAAACGTTGCTAAGGGACAATTATAATGGAGTAAGTGATCAAAGCGTGGGTAAAAGGATTCAAAGAACCAAAATTTCCCCCAAAATACTGGTATCAAACAGTATCTTATTTCCCATGATAAATTCACCTAAGAGAGGAATTAAAAGATGTGTCCAGACACAACACACTGCATTAGCCTAAACTGGAAGCCCAGAATGCTGAATAAAGACTTACCAATATACTAGTAAAAGCCTGGAGAATGAGAAGAAAAAGAGAAGGGATCCTGGTGGGAGTCCACCGGAACAGTGTAACAGGACAAAATGATAAATTACTTCATGAACTCTTAACTTGCAGAGTAAAAAACCAAAACAAACCCAAAAGTAAAACAACAGCATGCATAAAAATTGCACAGAGCTTCTACCACTTCAGATATTAGCTCTCTGCATGCTATAGATTTCTTAAGTTTATGATATTACAGGCATTCAGGAATTGATTTTTAGGATCTCTTGGATAAATGAGGATAAATTTCTTCTCACAGTAGAAAATAATTGCCATGAACTAATCACCAGTGATCATGAACCAACGAAATGCATTAAACGCTAGCTAAAGTCCCAGAAAAAACACTTCTCGAAATGAGAACATGTGGCATTAAACCAAACATCTATATTTCATGCACTGTGAGCGCAATCATTGAATTTTGTGAAGTTTGAAGCCAAAGGGCCACAACAGCAGGAAAAGGACAACTTTGGTTTTCAGAAATCCTGGATCAGATAAGAAAATTAAGCAGTAATATAAAAACAGACGAGGAGGAACAGAGAAAAAAAAAAGTAGCAAAAATATCAAAGAAAAAATTATCAGGATCAGCAGAACAAGGAACAGTATGAAATTTATGTGTAGTGACAGCAGGGAAAATCTTCACAAACATTTGCTCATGGTTAGACAGTAAAACTGTTAAAAGACACAGGAATCAATTGCTGTCTACTTGGAAAGAATTAGAATGATGTATTTATATCATAGAAGAATGAGGTAATATTTTCCCCACCAACAAAAGCAGACTGTTAAACAACATTTAAGAGTGCTAAATTCTTAAATTTATGTCAGCAGATTTGAATAACTTGCACCCAAGAGTCCTAAGGCATCTACTGATTATACTTGTTAAATGAGTACCAGCACGCTCTAAGTCTTGTGCTGATGGGGAAAGCTTCCAAAGACTGAAGGACCCTTAATATTCGGCCAGTATTAAAAAATGCAAGAAAGGAGTGAGGCAATTGTCAGCCAATGTGCCTCAGTAAAATAAGAGCTGACCCAGGCTTGTATCGACCACACAAAACAATGTGTTCTTATGGAAAAATGCTTCAAAGCAAAACTGCTTTCTTCACAGTAATGAAATATCTTGGCTGAGGAAGTTTTTTGAAATATATTCCTACTCTATTTTCTTATTCTTACAATTTTACACAAAAATCTTTCTTGCCATAAAATTTTACAGGATTTGGTATTTATTTTTCATCTATAATATGACTGTGAAGATCAATTTTAAAATAATTTCACTTTATGTACTACTTGTTATTTTTTACTTTAATATTCAAAACATATCTTTAGAAGATTTTTGCCATGACAGCTTGACAGGATTAACAGTTGCTCAAAGAAGCCCTGTCTGAGTTCTCTTTTGGAGGATTAGAACAATAGACAGAATTATATCTAGAAGTTGACATGGTAAAGCATATCATTCTGAATAGCAGAGAGTGGGGAAAAAAATTGGATTTTAAAGTTAGTTTAAACAGCTGAAAGTGCCAAAGGTCCAGGATAAGAGAAAAATGTCCTGTTGATTAGTGTTTCAAAGGTTGCCCATCACAATGAAAAGGAACATAGGCAAATCTATACAGTGGAAAGCCTATGCCTCTTACTAAAGTAGGAAACAAGGTTCATTTGGTGATGTGGTACTCACATCACTGCCTGAAGTGTTTGAGAGCGCTCACACCAGAGCAGCCTCTGCTATATGTTTCAAAAGAACGTGGCGGATTCCCCTTATAATCTCTTTAGTGTTGTTTTCTCAGTGTGCCAAAGACCAGCAGTATCAGAGTGCTCTGCTCTGACAACTTGTGCAGAAAGAGCATGGAAGTATGCCATCATCTCCCTATGCATCTTCACTCCTTCCTGGTGAAAAATGGTGCCATCTTTTATGTGAGTCACTGACGATTCTCTCAATCTGTAGAACCTGGGACTAAAGTTAAAATCAGCATGGCCAAATCTCAGTGGATTTTGCTGTATACAAGTACAGAGACATAGAAAGTCACTTAGCTTACAAGGTTGACATTTGTAAGAAGAAGGAAAATCATAAAATCATTATAGAATCGTAGAATGGTTTGGGTCAGAAGCGACCTTACAGATCACCTAGTTCCAACCCCCCCTGCCAGGGACAGGGACACCTTCCACTAGACCAGGTTGCTCCAAGCCCCATCCATCCTGGCCTTGAACATTTCCGGGAGGGGGCATCCATAGCTTCTCTGGGCAACCTGTTCCAGTGCCTCACCACCCTCAGGGTAAAGAATTTCTTTCTTTGCCGAGGGCTCCAGAGCTGGATGCAGGACTCCAAGTGGGCTCTCATCAGAGTGGAGCAGAGGGGCAGAACACCCTCCCCTCACCTGCTGGCCATGCTGCTTTGGATGCAGCCCAGGATACGGTTGGCCTTCTGGGCTGTGAGCAAAGAAGCATAAGCAAATGCATAGCAAAATAAAGAAAGTTTAATGTCTTAGACATTAATGGACTGGGAAAAACACTTTATCCTCAGAGTATAGAATCTTGCCCATCAAAGGTGAAATGACAATACAGAAGTGTCCAATATATTGATTTCACTTAGTAACAAGCACACATTACTGCTAGGATTTTGTCGTTGCTGTTAGCATACTGAATTATTGCTCTTAGTCTCGATGATTCTATATTTTCCTTTAAAAGTCTCCTTAAATTTTCTGCACTTTCTCTTTATCTCACTGTTGTCTATTAAGCGTTGCTCTGTTTCTAATTGCTGCTTCTACATCATTGCTGAACAAGAACGAAACCAAAAATAAAAATACAGAAGCATGGAGGCCAGGAAGAATGTTAGTTGCATACTTGATTGATGTTTTAGTAGTCAGTCACTCTAGCCTAGACATTTCACAGTTTCCCCAAGAGCTCAGAGATATTTTATGTTTTTTCTGCAAGCGCCAACTCCTACAATCTCCTGATTATTTTACAATGTTTGGCCTGTCCTGCCTTATGCTTGAAAAGAACCATGCAGCACTCTTAACATGGAGATGGTTGCATGACATTCCACTTCATGGCAAAGTAATTTTTGGAGCTCAGATCTCCAGTAGACCTATATGCCAGTTCAAATTACACAACCCCAAGCTGTTCTTTTCCTCAGCCCGGTGGACAGCAGAGCAGCTCTGTGCCCACTCATGTGGGGGACAGAGGCCAAAGGACACAGCCTAAAGGATGGAGGGTGGGGAAGATCACTGACTAGATGATTACTGGGATAATGAGTGAAGGAAAGGCTCGCGTCTTTTCAAAACCCAGCCAAGTTCAAGAAGAACAAGCTATTGAGGAACTCAGCTTCAGATGAACTATGTTTAATGAACAAACAATATCCAACAGAGCTAATAAAGACAGCTTTGATCCCTGCTAGAAAGACCAATGCACCCTGACATTGCTAGTCTTGTGCCTCAAAGGACTAAAAAGAATTCCTCAGACCAGGAACAAAATCTTGTGCAATAGAGAGCGAGATATGGAATGGCCTGGACAGAAATACCATTCTTTAGAAGACTAATCTCAAATTAATCAGAAAGAAACTAATTCCAGATTTTATTTCCAACCTGTGGTGGTATTCCCTGAGATCCCCGAATCTGCTATAAGAAACCCTATCTGAAATGAAGATTATGAGGAGAAAGAAGACATTCATGTGCACTACAGCTCCTGCAACTCAGGGCAATTAACAAAACTTCAGACATAAAATTTCAAATAAAGCAAGAAAGATAAAAAAATGAAAAATCCCCAAAAAAAGAAAATGGAGGAAGGTTAAAGCACGGACAAGTCAGAGCCACCTGAAGAGGTGCCTTTTTCCTCAGTATAGACAAAGTTGAGGGAATCCTGACGTCACATAAAAGCCACTCAGTGTGCACAGTTATGTAGGTCACTCAGGACCTATCTAGGTCATCACCTTTCCAGATTTAAGCAAATAATTTGCTCTTTCAAAGGAAGTACCTGGTTTAGTTCCCCACTTGCAGATTAACACTACAAAGAAGTGTCTAATGCCAAAGGCAACACATGCTACAGGCACAAATAATCTGAATAGTAACTCAAGGGAAAGACATCTTAAACCCTAACAGATGCAAGAAATTAGAACTTATCTACACGGAACAGAGCAGACATCCAGGCAGGCAAATCAGAATTCCTGACAATTTCAATTTAGGACTAAGAAAGGTGCCTTGCTCCTAGTCTCAGAATTCAGCATTGATCAGTATGTGGCATACCAGTCTTTCAGCACAGGAAGAATTATATTTTTCACTGCAAATAAAAGAAGTTAATGTTCAGTAATCAGGACAATTCCTAAGAGATAATGTTCTTGTTCTATAGCACTACTTGCAGGAGCAGAGCCAGACTGAACCAAAATAGGTTTCTTCACACCTTCCAGGCACTGATGAATTCATCTAGATGTCATGGCCTGAAGGAAGGAGAAGGCAAAAAGTCCAAATCCAGTTGCCATCTGTTTCCCTAAATTAAAGAGAATAAAAAACCCACACATATGCAGACCATATTTAGAAGTCTGCAAATTTTATGGATCTAGAGATGACAGATTACAGACCTCAATAACTAGAGGGCAAATGAGCAGTTGTGAAACCATCCACTGTGGAAGAAAAAATTAGCAGTTACTTTACTCATATGTTATTTTCCACAAGATGTCAGAAAGACAGAGATAAGGGATGAAATGGAAGAAAGCATTAGCAGCAAGACAGATTATGCTATTGCTGTTCTCCTTATCCAAATTCTATTTATAGGAAGACTCCAAAACATTAAAAAGCAGCTTGTAGTTCGTTTCAGCATTATCACTCAGTAGAAGATGGCTTAGCCATAAAGCTTACACTCTGCTCTTCAGTGCTTTCCTACATTTCAACAGTATAATAGTTTTTCTTCTCATTAAGCCTTTTTGCTGCAGCTCGTCCGTGCGAAACAAGACTCACAGAATATAAGTGAGCTAATACAAATAATGACTTGCATTTTTCTTTGTAGACAGGTATTTACAAGTCTCACCATGCTACTGAGTGATGCCAGCCAACCCTGGAACTTTTCCTAAATTTTATTACCTTATATAATCCACGTATGCCCTCCATCTTGTATATCTTTATAAGAGCATCAAACATTCCTCTGTATTGCCGCTTTGATGAATCAACACCAGCATTATATTGTAACACAAGTCGTGTCTTCGTTACCCATATTGGGTTTGTAACGCAGAGAGTCATGGCTCCTGAGAACAGATGGAAGTTAGACTGATTGTTACGCCAACTCCAAAGCTTGTTCCATTTTGTTCAGTCCAGTGCAACACAGGCTTCTACAACGACAAAACTACTTATCCTACAAGAGTACTCATATTACTTAAAACAGGCAAAGTTTATGCCCACCATTGTTCCCTCTCTCTGTCTTCAAAGCTCAGAATCAAGTCCAACCTACTCCTTCTGGGTGTACTTCTGTAGAGCACAGGGCGTTTTACATATTCTTAGTACAGCCCTTTTTGCCTCACCTTTCCACAGGTAGTAGTGTAATCTGTAGTAGATAGGAAACATAAGTAATTTCTTAATATACTCCTGATTATCCGAGTTATTCTTCCGGTATACAATTGTCCAAAATTTAATGGACATCTCAGGGTCATCAGAAATTTGCTTAATCACATTGAGAGGGTAACAGAAGCAACCTGTTATAGCTTCCCAGGTCATTGAAAATCCAGTCATAAAACAACCCATTACTATTTTTCATATCAAACAATATGCCTTATATTTCAACATTAAACAAAAGCTCCAACATCCTAATAAAAAGCCTTCTTAATTGCCTAGATTGAATACAACACAGAAGCACGTACAACAACATATGTTAGAAACAACATATTAAAAGCCTTGCTGATAGAAGTTGTACTTTTATTTCAGCTCTTTAGTTTCTAAGAAAACTTGGACAATAGATGAATATTTTCAAAGAACAATGACCAACTCACTCTATTAACTTCAATACAAATTCTCTTTTCCAGGTTAAACATTTCATGAGATAAGCTGATAGCAGCAGATTTACATAGTTATATTTTGGGACTCAGTATAGTACTAAATATGGCAATACACAATGAAAACAAGGTCAAAAGCTATTTTGACAACTGCTGTTTCTGAGCAAAACTGAAAAGACCACAGGGATCCATCTATTCATCTTAGACATCATTAATTTATCTACAGACAATAAATGATTGCATTTGGACTCGAACGCTTACACTTGCCACCTGTAAGAAAAAGAGCACTGACACACAAAGGCAGGGAGCAACATATGGGAAGGCTAGATGCAAACATTGGTCTTCTTTGCATTTAAACTCACCAGCCTCTGCAGCTGACACTAGGTGTTCGGTTGCACTCAGGCTTTCCAGCTTCCCCTCCTTCTTGTATGCTTTGATGGCATTGTAACTGGAAAATGTAAAATATATTTTGGTAACAGTGAAAACAAACCTACATCACCAAAAAAAGCCTCAAAAAACCAAAACACCTCACTTAAGATCATGGAAAACATTAGGTGGCACACAGCCTTTGAGAACAGATATCTATGCAAATGATCTTTGTTTAGCTGATTAATTGGTCTCTGAACAGTTAGCTCATTTAAGTGAACTATGGTAACACATATTTAAATTGATAAAGTATTACTGTCAGTATCAGGCGGACCGCATCTTGAAACAGCTATTGGATCTCAAGAATTAACTTCTAAAAGAAACCTATTAGATAGCCTCCTTTTTATTGAAAGCAAGTGACAGGTATCTATCTTGCCAGCTCAGAAATACACTGAGCTTTCTTCTCTTGATCCAGCCCCCAGTCTTTGTGGATTGAGAAAATGTGAACAGGAGCTGAACCGTCAATAGGAACTGACAAAAAAGCTCAAGGACTGAAGTACAACAGTAAGAGTCTAGACAACTGACAAGTGAGGTTTGCAGAGGCATACCAACTAACTATTCCCTAAAATGTTTCAATTAATAGGGATCGGCAGTAAATCAGGTCGCAGTTACACAGCTAATAAAGCAGAAACGATTGAGTATTAAAAAACGGGCTTTATAAGCAAAGCCCATCAACTCACACAAACAATGAAAGAACTAACTGTCACTAAAATTATTAAAACACAGTTAAACATTTAGCTTTAGTATAAAATTCTATCATATTCTCTAATTCTTAACACATCAGTTCATGTTTTTATTTTTCGTGATGTTTTAAGCACAGTCACAGAACATGTGACACAGTACAGTACCGGCGCTTTTAGACGATTCTTCATGAATTATGTCATCATCTCTGAAGTTCTTTAGTATTTTCACAGCACCAAGAGAATGCACTGTACTTGACAAAGTAACAGGTCTCTGATTCAAACTGCTTAAATTCTGAAACAGCAAACCATAACAAGGGGTAACAGACTGGACTTAGTAAAAGAATCACGGTTATAAGCCACTTAGCACATTTTTGTACCCCTCAAAGAAGATTAAGTGTGTATCTGAACATTACATTGCACAGGATATGACATATTTTACAGCTCTACTTACAAGAAAAAGTAAAGTCCCCAGGAAGCCCCTGCTCCCAACATGTTTGGAGTTACCCCTTGATACAAGCCTCGTAGCCCTTCATGCTTCCAGACGGTGGTCATACAGTGGAGAATCCCATTGTATTTTGGCCTCAGCTCCAATCCATCGCTTACTATGAAAGAAAGAAATTACACTGAAAAACATTTCCGGAAGCACGAAGTTCAGCTGTGTAAAAGCCACCGCAGAAGTACACAGCCTCCAAAGCAAGCTGCAAAAGAACAGAAACCTAATTGATCAGCTGTATTTTAAAAGTATTCTTCTAAAAGTACGCAAGAGTTGGGGTTTACAGATTTATAAGTCTAAAGAACTTTAAAAAAAAAAAAGAAAAATAAACAACAACAAAAGAACGTTGAAGCTTTGCAAGAGAAAAGTTCCTGTCAATCTGACAAGGCCACATAAACGCACTACTGTGCATTTTTGGTGAGCAGCAGCTTTGAACTGAAGTTTTTTGCCTCTTCTTTTTAGCACCCCAACAAACTTGTATCAAATTTCAGGTGATACGTGTGGGGTCTTTGACAACACATTTCTGTAAGGAGTTGAGACAAGCCCCAAATAGTAACTCTTCAATTCGGTCTTCCTCTTTAAAATGTTTTATAAAGATCTCCGTATTTTCAAAGGATCATGTCTTACTGATTCCAAAGTCAGTTGTTACCAGAACCCTCAAAGGTTATTTCCACCAAAAATTCCTGTGTTCTCCTCCTGTTCTCATTGAATGGATTTGCAGGAAAACACAAAATGCTTACACTTCTCCCACCCAATAACCAAACAGCTGGTTGTCCAAATATTCAGAAAATATCACTGTTAAAAGGACAAAAAAAAAAAGCTCAAGTTTTCGTTTGATAGATTTCACTTAGAACACAGATATTCATGCAACTTACAGTGGTAACTACTATTGATCCAACAGTAATAGCAAGAGAGTAAGTTGGTTACTGATGACGTGTGATACAGCTCATGGTGAGATGACAAGGTAACAGACACAAGCTGGAACACAGGAATTCCGATCAGACATTTTTCTCCATCAGAGTGGTCAAATACTGGAAAAAGTTGCCTGAAGAGCCATCTTTGGAGCTACTCAGAAATCTAGCAGACAACACCCTGAGCAATCTGATCTAAGCAGACCTTATCTGAGTGGTAGGTGAACTCCACAGATCTCTTCTGACCTAAACTACTCTATGATGCCAACACAGCAGCAGCTTTCATTCTTAATTTAAACACAAGGCTAGACTGCAATTTTACTGAAAATTTATCTCAAAGTTCTACAGTCAGCATAGTTTTGTGTCCCCATCAAGATTAATCCTGGTAATGGTAATCATGAATTTCAGATGTTTTCTGTTCAGTGACACTTCTATTTTTCATTCTCCTTTGAACTTTGCATACAGTACTGTACGTCATGACTTCAGGACCAAAGACAAAATTATTTTTCTGAGCACACTGTGACAAGGCCTTAACACCTTGACAATCACTCAGAACTCAAACACAAATTAAATGCCTCTTTTCTCCCACCTGAATGAGCACTGCTAGACATTTCTCAAAGACTTTTCTGATTTTTTTTTTACCATGCTGTCATTAAATCAGGTTTACAAACTTATTGAACAAGGTGGGGAGTCACAAACACGAATGCAAGTCTGTCTGCCAAGGATGCTGCTTAGAATCTTCACAGCATTGACTTCTGATCTCAGCTCCTACTTCCTGACTGGAGACAAAACATGGGAATCATTATTTTCAAACCAACCAACCATGTGAAATGATGCCTTTCATTCTCTCTGTACAGTCTGACTAAAAAGCTACCTGAAGGTAAGGCAGAGTAAGTTTAACACTGGAGTACCAGCAAATAACTTAGGTATAGTCCAAAAACATACCAGTGCAGTCTCCAACAATGGAAAGAAAGAGCTGTTAACACCACTCGTATGCAGCAGGATGGAACAGCCTGCATCCTTAACTGGTATCTAAACTCAAAGCATATCAGCATCATGTTCTCTCCTGTGCCAAAAGGTGTATTCTAGGCTATCAAGAATCAATACGAGAGCTATTCTGTTAGAAGATGGACTTCAGATCTCAATGACTCAGAACAAACTTCTGTGAAAAAGCCATGAGTGTTGGTGAGCCCAACCAAAACCTGACAGATGGAAATCAGGAACAAAAATGAAACCACCCCATAGAATGATAGAGTAATTTAGGCCGGCAGTGACCTCCAGAGGTCATCTAATCCAACCCTCTGCTCAAAAGATCTAACGAGATCAGGTTACTCAGGGACATGTCCCCTCAGTTCCCGGACATTTCCAAGGCTGAAGAGATCACAGCCTCTCAGGGTAACCGCTTCCAATATTTGACCACTCTCGCAGTAAAAATCCTTTTTCCTAATAACTGGAATTTTTGAGGTTCCCCCTTGTGCCTGTTCCCTCCTGCCCCACAACTATTCACCTCCAAGAATATGGCTTCACCTTCCCTGTGCTCTCCAATCACACAGTCACCAACTGCAATCACATGTCCCCTCAGCCTTCTCCTCTGAGGCTGAACAGATGCTGTCCCGTGGACCTGTCCTCCTACATCACGCCATGTGCTCCAGCCCCATCACTAGCCTGCTGGCCTCCACTGACACTACGCGAGTATCTCAACGTCTTCCCTGTACTGATGAGCCCCAAACTAGACACAGTACTTCACATGTAGTCTTACAAGCATGAAATAGAGAGAAATCAGCACTTTTGCTAGCTATGCTCTTCCTAACACAGGCCAGGATGCGCCCACACTAGGATATGCAGGGAAGTGTTTAAATCCAACTTTGCAAAAAGTCTGTTTGGAAATGTAATGCTCTGAATTTTGTAAAACTTTGTGATAGTTCACTGTTTGTTTTTCACAGAATCACAGAATGTCTTGGGTTGGAAAGGGCCTTTAGAGGTCATCTAGTCCAACCTCCCCTGCAGCAAGCAGGGACATCTTCCACTAGACCAGGTTGCTCAGAGCCCCGTCCAACCTGGCCCTGGACGTTTCCAGGGATGGGGCCTCCGCTACCTCTCTGAGCAACCTGCTCCAGTGTTTCATCACCTTCATGGTAAAAAATATCTTCCTTATATCCAGTCTGAATCTGGCCCCCCTTAGTTCAAAGCCATTGCTCCTTGTCCTGTTGCAACAAGCCCTGCTGAAAACATTTTCCCCATATTTATTTTCTGAGATCTTAAATGCCCACGTATCCATTTAAGGTAACAAACCAAAGACGCAGTAAAATGCTTAAACCTCTGCAAAAGAGAACACGACAAAAGGACAACGTGTTTCTCCTATTAACAGCAAAATCAATAGGGAGAAGCTGACATCCTTCCCTGCGTAAAACCAAACAAGTCAGAGCCCTCTGCAAAACCCCCCCCCCCCCGTTAACAACCAGGGTTACTGTAAAACTGTTGTTACGGTTTGAGCGTTGAAAATCCTTGGCACAAAGGCGAACTTCGGACGCCGGCTCGAACAACCCTCCTGTTAAGGACACACAACCCTGCTGCGTCCTGTGGCACCGGCGGTGAGGAGAGGGAGGGAGAAGCCGGCTCAGCTCCCCCTCACCGGGCTGAGCACAGCCCGAGGCACGCAGCCCGTTTCACAGCCCCCACAGACGACGGACGGGTTCAGCTCCGGCACCGGAGGCTGCCGAACCCGGGCCCGACCCGCTCCCCCTGACGGCTGCGGGCCGCGGGGCC
>Ga0065711_1036485_pt1 | contig 20940 bp, 12 predicted proteins | sample Hoacrofraction12_FD_59098 | JGI IMG/M metagenome (GOLD analysis project Ga0065711, IMG submission 59098) | Hoatzin crop microbial communities from Cojedes, Venezuela - Epithelial fraction 12 v2 (version 2) | ecosystem: Host-associated > Birds > Digestive system > Esophagus > Crop | place...
AGCCCTGCCCAACCTGGTCTTGAATGTTTCCAGGGATGGGGCCTCCACTACCTCTCTGGGCAACCCGTTCCAGTGTTTCACAACCCTCATTGTAAAGAATTTCTTCCTTATATCCAGCCTAAACCTACCCGGTTTTAGTTTAAAATAACTAAATAATCTCTGCTGTCAAGTTTGATATCTTGTCCACTCCCACATAAAGCAGAAATTGCAGAAAAAACATCCTCCTGCAGGATATTTCTGCATTGTTTGAGCTCAACAGTATTTTTCTCTGAGGCCTTGGCACAAACAGACGTTAGCCTTCATTTGTGAGAGTGTGGAACTGTGTTTTATAACAATGAGCTCTTAAAAGAATTTGAGTTTGACCCTGACATTTGAAGCCTACAATGTTTTTTCTGGATATCTCCTAAACACATTTATTATCCCTTCTTCAAGGAGAGGAGGCTGAAAGGTGCCCTGTCTTGGATATGTCCAGTAACGTTTAAGTCATCTGGTTCTTCATATTTCTTGGGTTGAGAAGGGAGAAGCTGGGGACATTTGCTCCTCTGCTAAATGTAGAAGGAATTTAAAACTGGAAAGAAATTGAAGGAAAGGAGCCTCTGAGAAAGGTCAGAAAGACTGTGTATGATTAATAATTCTTTGAAAGAAATTTGCAGAAGACTTTGTGCCAGATTTCCCTGCTGAGCTGGGAGAGTAGGTTGCTAAATCATAGGCAAGCGTGCTGTTCATCATATGTGGTGCATAACGACAAGCAATCTAGTTTCATGTGACAGAGGCTAAGATGTTGCTTGCATACTCAGATTTAGCTGATAATTCACAAAGATGCCCCTCAGCCAACTTCAAGGCACAACAGTTATCAGAGCTACTTTCCTTTTTCTTTTCTTTTAACTTCTGGGAAAAATGTGTTTGACCTAGCTCCGTTCTCAGGGCAGCTGAAGTATTTTGCCTGATATTCCTTTTCTTTCATAATAATTACTCTGATGCTAACCAAGGGCATGAAAATTATTCACAAATAGCCAAGCTTTCAAAAAATAACCCTCAAAATAATATCTTAGTAAAAGTCAAGATATCCTAAAATAAATAAATAAATAGAAACAGTGCCATCAACATAGTCTATAACTTTTTCAACCTCCTAGAAGTTCACACATTAAGTAGAAGTTGTAGCTTGTGGCTTTTTATAGGATTAGTGCTATTTGTATTTGTTAAAGGAACATTTGTATTTATTGAAGGAACATCTTAGAGTTAGCATTTTATTTAGCTAAAAATGAGACAAACCAGTCATAAAATGCATTTGTAATGATGACTTCTTTTTCATCTACTACGCTTGACTTTCATTAACTTTTTTGAGATAGACTTTTACTTCATCTCTAAATGTCATCAACGGTACATGATATGATTTATAAGCAAACATTGTTGCTTCACCTTGTTTGAGATTAAGCATGAATCCTATTTTATATTTTTGTTCCTTTATGCTTGATAAAACAGAAATAGTCTCCTGTGGTGAACAAGCTTATTGGAATTTGATCAACTTTCAGAAGGGGTTTAGTATGTCAACCTTATAGAAGTTAGGTCAGCTATCTCTAGCCTTTTAGTATCACAGCACTATTGTTGAAGATAGATTTTTTTGTTTACTTGTATACCTGAATCTCAGTATAGTACCTCATTGTCCAAAGGTCTGTGTTTATCTTTGTAATATTGTTACCAGGTTGGAAGCTATTTCCGTTACTAAGGATAGGGAACTAAGACACCAGGAATACAAGGATGGATTGATCTGACCAATTGTAGAGATCTGCAAGACAGAGGTAGTTTATCATTGTTTTTAGCCAAGAAAGAAAAATAATGCTTCTAGAGAGTGATTTGTTTGACTAGTTTTAGATGTCTGCTTTAGGATGGAACAAATAACCAGCAAGTGTTCCCACCCATTCCTCATTAGTTGTAAGAGAAATGAAGCTCTACGTTATGGATATCAGTGCCCCTAGAAATAGTATCTGTGGGTTATAAAGAGTGATGAGGATGACTCCAAGTAACGTGTTATAAATGTCTTTAGTATACGTGTTTAATGCTAGTGGAGATGAATCCTACCTGGTAACAGAAGGAAACTCTGCTGAGGAGATGTGACCCAAACGTTGATGCCTAAGATTTGCACCTCTCCTTTGGAATGTCTTTCCTTGTTGTACAAAATTAATTCTGGTCTTATGTTGAAAATCTTCAAATATTTTTTCTTTGGATAGGAGGATAACATTATCAAGCAATTAAAGTGTTCTATGCAGCTCCTCAGAAACTGCCTCTTTCAAAACGAAGAATGCAAAGTAAGTATTCTTATACTGAAATAATGTGAACACATTCAGTTAGTGAATGAAGATCATAATTTTTTTTCTACTTTGAAACTATTTCCAAGCAGGCTAAATTTAAGCTTGATATTAATGACAAGAAATACTTCAAATTTCATTATTATTCCCACCTCCTAGGAATGTTTCATTCGTGCATTAGGAACTCTATGTTCATATTGAAACATCGTCTCCAAAAGGTTTCAAATGGCTGTCATCATTTATACCCACTTCTGCTTTGCTTAAATCAATAATTCCAATTTTCAAAGCTTATAACGTGAAAAATGGATGTGTAGAAAAGTGTGGGGCAACAAGAAAGGTGCATCAGAGATACACTTCAGATCTAGGAAAGTAGTTTCCTCTCCTTATTCCTCTCTCCTTTTCTCCTTTCCCTTTCTGAAAGACCAGAAAAAACAAACAAACAAACAAACAAAAAAACCCTAAGAAATAATTTGCCGTTTACTTTTCTTTGAGTTAAATTACACTAATCCTGCGTAGCACAATTTTGTTTTCATCTTGATTTTTTCATCATTTTTCTTACTCAGAATCTTGTTTTTGAATTTCTTCTATTCATTTCACATTCTTTGTCTCTTTCCCTGTGCTTTTCAATTTTCTTCTCTACTTCACTTCTTCTGCCTACTTGTTTTTTGTTTTCCATGGAGAAAATACTACGTTACTGTTTTTCATTATTTCTGTATTCTTTCTCTCTGATCGCTACTCTTCCTTTTTCTTATTGCTGATACCTGTCACAAGTTCATTTCCATTTTCTCTTTCACAGTTTAATTTATCTTGTCTTTGTAATAGAACTTGTGCTAGTTTTAGCAAATGCAGTGGTGGAACCACAAGATTTCCAGACCTTCCTGTTGAGAGTATGTGTTATCATCCTTTTTGTATATTAAGCATCATGTAAATTATGGGCCTGAATAAGCCATCTGTTATCCCTAAGGCCCCTATAACTTGGTTGTGCCATAATCTTAGATAAGATTATTATAGAATATTTTTCTTGTTTTGATCAGGGATCTGCAGAGACAGTTGCTTGGAGGAGAGAATGAGGTTGCTGTTGATACCTGAAGTTTTCTATTGTTTTCTCTGTAGAACTACACTATTCTATTTCCATGCTTTCTGAGCTTCAATAATTAGTTTAGTGGGAGTAGAATAAAACTTTAGAATAGGGAGCTCTTGAACAATCATAGTTGGAATGAATAAACCTTTACTTTTGTTTGCATGTGTCTCAGTAGTTAAAAAGTGTATTTGTTTTGACTGGGATAGAGTTAATTTTGTTAGTGTGGCAATGAGAGTGTCAGTTCTCTCCATAGAATCTTTTAAAGCAATTTAATGGGACACACTAAGATAAAAATATGCCTTTCTCACTATGTTTATACTTCATTTTCAAGGTATTTAATAGTATAGTGGTTTAAATTCTTCCTCATGTTCTTGTAGATGGCAACACTCAAAGCTCATCTTGTTCCTGTTCTGCATTCTCTATGGCCATGGTTTTTAATAGACGATTCCTCGATGCAAATAGCTCTGCATTTGCTTTGTGTCTACACTGCAAACTATCCTGCAGGTATGAGAGTCACTCTGTGATGTAATACATTAATATATTCAACCAAAATAATTAAGACAGAAAAGCATAATAAAGCAAAAAAGTGTTTATTACTCCCATAAGAGGAAAGTATGAAAGCACTGGTCCATCAAAGTCTGTCAAAAGTTTTGTTTTTAATACATTCAAGAGTTGTTCAGATCCTGTTTCAGTCTGTTGGATTTAGCAAAAGTACAATTGTATTAAAGGATTAGATAGCATTTAATTCAAACCATTGTGTTGGAAGGTTACACTGAAAGCCCTGCCAAACTGAGTAGTGCACTGTAGAAATACTGCTGTAGGAGTTCTCTCATAGGAAACAATGTATCCGTACTTCAGCCCTTATTGAGAACTTTCTGATTTTGAAATATTCAATAATCTTATTTAATTCTGTATTAAATTTCTTCCATTTATTTATACATTGGGATCAGTAGCTTATATTTGTGTATTTTTCATAAGGATTCTCATCCTCATTTGAGGAAACCCTTTATTTCTGTTGATGAGCAATTATCCCTATTGCTAGAAATCTGTTCTTTTTTCTAGTATGAATTTGTCTTATTCCACACCCTGGTTATTTACTCAGATAATGATTTGCTAGTGGTTTGAAGAGACATCTAAGTATCTGTTGATTTCTCCCTGTCAGGATCCTGTAAAAGAGTTAACACGGTTAAAATATATTAACTGAACAGTTTCTGAGCTTTTTTACCCTCTTTTGAAGTTAATGTCACCAGACCTTAAATAAGCTTGCAATGCTTCTTTTTCATAAAGACTTTTTTTAATAAGGACTGAAGAAAGATCAAATCTGTATTAGCCAACCACAGGATATAAAATTAAGATGTAATATCCTGTGTTGTACTGGAAATGAAGCTGTACTTCCAATGGTCTTTCTTGTTCCTTAACTCTGAGTGACTCTAGGCTGCATTTTTATTTTCTTTGCTCATAAGGGCAAGTGGGTTTAGATTAATCGTGTTTTTTCCTTTATGTTTAGAATAGTTGGCTTATGAGATGACCCAAATTTACCTATTCTGAACTGATTAACCACTTCCTCTTAGTGTAGTCAGACAAAGAAATGCATGCAGATGTTTGTAACAGTTAAAAATTGTTTATTTACTCTTGCCATGTAAGAAACTGTTGTTGCAGATGACAAATGCCACTAAATAAAGTACATATGCATATTTATGCACAAACATAATGTTAGAAACTTAGTTGATCTCTGCCACGATATTAATTTGAGCTTGTAGCTCTGTAGCATAGGATTTTTGCATGCTGCTGTGGTACAAGGTGATGACAGATGGAGACTGCTTTTATTTCTCAGAAGAATACTTTAGGAAATTTATTAAATTTCAGATTTATATCTGAATCTTTCAGATGTATAGAGGTCTCTCTCTTTTTCTGAACTAGTTTCAGAGGGTCAGTTCAGTTACTGATGCCAGATAATTGTACAATGCCTTAGATGGAATGTTCCATTTTTTAAGGAGACTTTCTGAGAGGGAGCAATGCCTTCTCTTGAACAGCAGAATCACCTCTTAGATTCTAGAACAATAGGACAGTAGATGCCTAGCCCAGCAAACTGCCACATTCAGGCACATTTCTATTCAAAGCATATCCCATTGCATTCACTGTGGTTCAAAGGAAAAAAATCTCAGTCCTTTCAAATTCCCATCTCAATCTTTGAGCTGTTAAACTGCTCTTTCTGTAGATTTTTTTTTCTTTTAATGTGTATGTGCATTTCTCGTATGATAAACGTTTCATTTCTTTAAGGTTGTGCTTCACTTTGTTGGGCCAGTGGTGGACAATCATCTCTTCCATCTGCACGAAGTGCAGCTGGCAATTCATTAATGCATAACATCTTGAAACTCACTTCCCAAGTGTCAAACCATAACAGCCCAATTCAGCAGGTGGTCTTTTGTCTTCTTGCTAACCTTGCTCTGTCTCATGACTGTAAAGGCGTGATTCAGAAGGTATGTAAATAGTGTTGTTGATTTTAGCAATGTGATAGATGCATTTTTCTTTTTAACAAACTCTTATATTTCAATTTGGAGTGTCCTGTGATCATATAGAGCTGCTTCTGTGGGCGTCAAAACCATTGTGTCTTCAGTTAGTCACTTAGTTGTTACTGTTCCCTAATTCCAGCATGTAATTCAGTCATATTCATAGTCTGGACAGAAGCAGCACAAGGAACTACACTAATTTTTACTAGAGCTTTTTATAACCGCTCAGTTTCAGTGGAGTATACAATTTTTAATACCCACATATGTAGTAATCATTAGTGGATCATGAAAGTGAGCATACAGTAGAACAAATTGCGTGTGAGTAAACAAGAAATTAAACATTGTATAAATCATTAGGTATACTGTCTGAAACAGTTTTTATAAAAATTACAGTTTTAGAGAAGATATCCTACATGTCAGTAATTGGCTGTCAGGTAGATATCTATTCTTATTGTATAAATGTAAGTAGTGTGTTTTCCTTTTTTAATTTGTATATTGAATGATCCTTACTCTATCAAATGTTCTTTGAATAATCTGTTGCTTTTAAATTTAACTTTGATCGTTTAAATAAATTCAGCACCTTGAGACTAGAAGTCAAACCATGTGGAAAATCAACTATAGTGGTGACGTGATAAAACTAGCTAAGACAATGGAAATTATAAAAACTGTGTTTGTTTTCAGCATCTTTCACAGTAGTGTAGTTATTACAACAATTTCTTTCAATTTATGTTAACAGTGTTCTGTGCTTGGACCTAATTACCTGCTAGAAAAGGCAGGGGGAAATATGACTTTTTTTTTGTGGTGCTAATTATGTAAAAGCTGGTCATACAGTTACAAAGTTGCTGATACTCAAACTTTTTGAGAGAAACGAAAAGTTTGAGATCTTTTCTGTGGTAGCTGTTCTGTTCTGTGAATTGTTTTGGCTTTTGCTGTGTTGTGGAGTTTTTGATATCTTTTTGGTCTTGTGAACTAGAGTTTCACGAGTTTCCCTCTAGTGTGATAGTACTTAGTCTTCATTCTTTCTCCTGAGCTCTGCTGTCAGAATTGTAAGCAATGCTGAATTACTAATTAAAAAAAAAAAATTATATTCACATGAAGAAAACCAGTGAGTTTGTATGCTGGATTGTTTGTTTTTGACCACATGCCTGTACGTGTTGTTGAGAGTTAGTGTGGTTGGGAATAATTTAGTCAAAGACTTTCTTCATTGTAAGAATGTTATGTTAGAACATCTCCCTCTCGCAACAGGGAAATAGATTTTCACCTGCTCAGAAACTCCTTAAAGCGGAGGCAAACCCTGAGACTGGGAAGCGGTAGTGTATGCTGTATCAACACACAGATTTCTTTCTTCAAAGCGTACAAAAATACAGGACATTACTATGTCTGTCAGTGAAGAAGGGGGTACTATAGATCCTGATGAGTCGCTTCCAACTCAACATATTCTATGATACCTTTAACATCTGCTAATAACACGAGCAATAATAAATAAGGAATCAAGAATACATTAGGTAAATGGTGCATTGATTTAGTTAAATTGCTTCTAGCTAATTTTTGGGTAGAAATGCAAAGTATAAAGCAAAAGGCTTATGTAGTTGTGGGAATAAGCCTTTAAAGAAATATATTGCATTGGGTCAATTTTTGTGTATCTACACTGCGTAAATTATTACAGAAGAAAATATATTTTACCATATTAACTTTTTAACCAAGAAGTGGATTCCTTTTCCTATGTAATTCTTTCAAAAATCCTTGATTAATAATAGGTTCCCTGGAATATGTAAATGAAACATTGGTACTAGTTTTTGGTCAAGGATGCACATTGGAAGGTCAAACAGCAGTGAACAAACCTTGGAATACTATAAATTCTAACATCGTTTTTCTTCCTTCTGACAGAGTAACTTCCTGCAGAACTTTTTGTCTCTTTCATTACCAAAAGGAAGTCAGAAAAGTCCTGGTAATGTGTCTACTCTTTGGCTAAAGCTGCTACTGAACATATCTTTTGGAGAAGATGGACAGCAGATGATCATGAAGATCAATGGTTTTTTAGACCAGATTGTGGAAATGTGTAAATACAAACACAAGAGCAGCCAACATCTAGCACTTCTCATTCTACATAACATATGTTTTAGTCCAACTAATAAACCAAAGATATTAGCTAATGGTAAGTATCTAAAGAGTATACAAGCTGTTTTACTCTAAGAATATTGTGTCTTCCAAAATACCGTATTTTCATTGCGATTTAGATTACTGACCAAGAACTCAATATTGTTATTTAGAAAAGCATTTTTATAAAAATTATTTTCATAGAAGTGATTATAGAACATATATTTTGGCAGAAAAGCAATTAAAATAAGAATATATAGCGAAAGGAAAAGCAAATAAATAGTTTAAAGAAACCCCAAGATTTATTGCGAGACCAATTGTCTGACTATAGTAACACATCATGAATGAAAGGATTACTGAAGTTTTCTCAAACAGCTAGTGTTTTGAGGGGTGGTTGAAAGATTGCTTGTGTCTGTCTGTTTGAAATAACTTACTTTAGAAATATTTTTTACAATGTTTCTACCATGGAAGTTCCTGTCTTTCAGCTGAACAAAGCCTGATTAGCTCCTGCAAGTCACAGATGTTGAGACAAACTATTTTGTGTTCTGTCATGTGCAGAAAACATTTTTGATGACAATAAAGTTGTAACTATAGCATGTATATTTAATGTAACAACATGCACAGAACTTTTTTTCTCAGTTGTTTGTAAAAGGCATGTTTTTTTCCCCCATTTAATTGCAGAGAGAATGCTCCTGTCTTTTTTGTAAGTTCTCAGCAGGTTTTCCATAGTTTCCATGCTTTTCATTTTTTCCTAAGATTCTGATTTGCTGCTTTAATTAGACATACATTATTCAGTTACATAATCCTTGAGTTTTTATTATGAAGTGAACAAGCAAACTTGAAGAGTCTGGCTAGGAAGTTAAGGCACCTACAGTGGGGTGGCAAATATTTCTCATTGGTTACAAATCACGTACATACTAAGTACTAAGGAAAATAGAAGCATCTTAATTTCCATCCTGATGTGGCTCTAATTGTGGCTACTGGGAGTTATAAAACAGTTTCATGGCTTACTCAGTCCCTATGCATAGCTGATGGCTGTATATAACATGAATGTTTTATTACCAATGGCTTAATTTTTTAGCATTGCTTGGTTTTGTTTTGCTATATGCTTTTTAACACTTCTTTCACTGTAGTCTGCCAATTTCATGAGCATATTTAAATTTAATTAATCTGATAATAAATTTTCTGTAATCCCTCTGCCATACCAATACTTGTCATAGAACTAAATGTACTCCAAGCTTCAAAATATTGAAATGTGTAAATATATTTTTGTGCTTTTGATGATATGTAGGTGAGTATTTTTATTTTTCTCATTAGATAAAGCGATTGCAGTACTGTCTGCGTGTTTGGAAAGTGATAGTTGTGCTATTCAGAGAATAGGAGCAGCTTCGCTTTGGGCTTTGCTTCACAACTATCAGAAGGTTAGTATTTGAGAAATACTTGAAAAAGTGATGTTAATTTTATAATGCTGTAAACAATACAGTAACCTTTAAGTAAATAAAAGTAACGTTTACAGCAGCAGTTCAATTTTATTACTTTAATCGCATAGCTGCTCAGGCTAGAAAGTTGAACAGCATGGTAAGGAAGCAGTTTGTCCTCTGTGATTTGTGACTGCTTATATAAATGCAATCTGTGTGATGATACAGTCATATGCTAATTCTAAAGTTTCTGCATCTCATATTCTGCTGAATTATTGTTGTTTGCTGTTAAAGTGTGAACATATGGAGAAGAAAGTCAAGTTGTCGTATTTTGTGTGTTTGTGTGCATTACAGGCAAAAGTGACGTTGAAGAATCCATCAGTAAGGAGAAGAATAGACGAGGCTTTTTCTTCAGTGAAGAAAAGTAAGTCTTAGTTCGAACTAATGCCAATTCTGTATTTTTTCATCAGGTAGATCATTCATACGTTTGAATTTATATCATCACAGTAAGTTTTTGTTGTGATACAAGTTTTTGAAAGAATACTTTTGTCTCTAAAATCATGAGTGGTAATATGGTTTACGGTTAGGCATCTTTATAAATACAGATGTAGAAAAATGCCTCTTGGTTAACAAATTACAAATAAGACCTCAGGTAATTGCTAAGGTTAGTTTGTAACAATAGGTTTGGTGCTTGCAGCAAAATGCTTTCTTTGCACAGTACACTTCTGTGTTAATTCTTAAATTTAGTGATAAGAAAAATTGTCCCTTTAGCATTGACTTTAGTGCTCAGCCTCAGTGTGTTCAGCCACAGAGAAGGGATCCAAACAGATCACTGTGCCAGTCTTACAATACTGTACCATAAGCTAGCTGACTTTCTGAAAGCTGGAGTTTTTTGCTCAAGTAACTGAACACAACTGTCATTGGAATAGCTTTTATATGATAGGTTGCTATCTTCAGCTCAAGAGCATTCATTCTGAAAGATGTTCAAACACTGGTCTGTAGCTGGAGCTTCAGTAGCTAATAATGGGTTTATTGGTTGTTATTCACATCAAGATCTTGCAAGAACACGCAAATGTTTCATTTCAAGCCAATGAGTTTTCCTACTGATTTTCGTCGCTCTATAGATGTACTCAGATAGGTTTATCAATTGATGGGGCTTATAATACCGAGTTCTAATAGTATTTTGGACAACAGAATTGCCACAAAATTTCTGTCTACGTTGAACACTTTTTGTCACTATCCTGATAAGGAGGAGATATATCTTTACTAGAACATCTGATTATAATTCTTCCTGTACTGTCACCCAAATCCCTTGATGTTATCAATGTACTGTACTTTCAAACTTATTCTGTGCTAAATCAGTCAATAAAAATACAATAATGCAACATTTCATATACCGATAGTATGTTAATAGATAAGTTTTTATTGTTCTTTGTAGCATAACTGCCACTCATAAAAGACTTTTCGTAATACTTTGGTGAATCAACAAGGTAGAAATACGCAGCTTTTACAGATTAGCACCTTGTAGCTTTGATCTCTATTTATTTGTGTGCTGCTTTAGAACATAAAGTCCTGGACTGGAAGATTAATTTTTAATTCCATAAACATGTAAATATCAAAATATTGAGTATGAAAGATTTTATACAACTGTATTTGTTACAGTTTACAGTCATGTGAAGTTGTCATCTATATTTTCTTGGATTAAAGCTCTCAACTAGCCTACCCTATTAAAGCTTTGATCACTTTGTAGTGATAATTGGGCTAAAATGGTAGATTGTTCTTCTAAGTACAAGTGGGGCAATCTTTCAACACGTCTATTGTTATTTTTAATTTCCTACTTTGTCCTACCCAATGAGAAGTTTTGGCAAGAACAAAGCATGACCTCACTGTAACATAACATAATCAAAAGACAATTTTCACTTTATTTATTACAACTAAGCAGGAGCTTGGAAAGCTGCTAAAAAACCTGGCCTCTTGAAAAAGAAAAGGAAACAAACAGACTTTGCAACATAAAGTGTTGGTACTTGATTTGCTACTTGGAATGTAGAGGTTAAGATGGTAAAATAGCATGAATTCTAGCAAGGCATTTGATGTGATCTTTGAGAAAATCATTTTGTATTAACAATCAACTAGAAGTTCAAATCTTCTTTTTCTTCCTTATAGTTACTCCACCGCCAGAAGAAAATGAGCTACATGCCTACTATTTAAAATGTTTAGAGAGTATAGTGCAGCTTCTTGATTGTTAATGATCATCAGATGACTTCTTATGTTGAAATTGGACAGTTTATTCAGTGGGAGCCTGAAATATGAAGAAAATGCTTCCAATTCATGAATTTGTGGCAGCGGCATGTACGCTATGGAAGAAGTTTATGAAGTGTTTGAGGAAGGAGTTCATCACTTTGAACTAAAGAAGTTGCACTAAATGTGGTTCAGTCTGTACTGTAATCCCAATGGGAAACTAGAATACTGGTACTATGTAAAGTACGTACACAGGAGAAAGAATGTACAGAAGAAAAGGATGTGAAAAATCTGTAATTTTCTTAAATTATGCATTGACATTGTTACTGTAAAGTATTAGAATTGCTGGTTTGGATTGATCTTAATAAATGAGTTTTTAACTGAGATCAGGATTTGTTGTCAGTGTATTGTTATTTATAAAATGTTGCAGGTGTGCACCATGCATACTTAGATTCAAGAACTGGAAATCCTGGCAGTCATGGTGTGTTATACCTATTGCGTATTGCATATAGGTGTGTGTTTTAGTTTTGAAGGGGTTTTGAGTTCAAACTGCTGCATTTTTTTTAAGATGCTAACAACTGAAAAAGAGCTCTTAATTGCTGATATTACAGGTAACAGTGACGTTAACAGTTTGTTCAGGAAATGGTGTATGTGCATCAGTTTCAGTTACATTACCATATCGTAGAAAATCTTTAAGACACAATCTGTTGGTTTCCAATTTATAAATACCTCAAATCTTTTCCTTGAGGAAAAGCACAGTCTGTTATCTAGGTCTGTGTTTTCTTTGAGCTGCTGCTACGTAACTATTGTCAGAAGTTTTTCAGTATTCTGTGTTAAATGAGTTTGAGAGAAAAATACGGTGATGCTTAAGCACGTGACAGTTTTGCTGAACACGATTCTAAAATATCTAACAGCATGTTTAGATATCCAGCACATAAAGTTTTTATGTTAGGGACAGATCAAAGTGAGCAAATAGAAAGCAAAACTTGGGTAATGTCTCTAAAAGACTTGTGGCAAGGCCGTGTCCACCTGTAATTAGTCTCTTCTTCCTAACCAGGTGATTATTTTTCATTGACACAGGGGCTTTTTTGTTTGTTTGTTTGTTTTGTGATGCTTATAAATAATGTGTGACTTGATATTATTCAGCTGACGTAAGTGCGATGCTTATAGTGGCTGGTTTAAATCATTACTAGAAGTGTAGTTATCAGCTAACCACCCACTCCTCCACCAAACAGAAAGCAAGGGTAGACCACCAGAGCCTGATTCCTTTCCACTTGATACATTCCATAATTACTGTAACTTCCAAAGTGGCTGTTAGACGCTGCCATGCTCATCCCGTAGTGTTGCAGAAGAGTGAGCTGCAGGGCAAAACACCCAGCAGCAGACGGCTCTGCAAGGTGAGGGGGTCTCTCGGATGAGTGAGTGTTGGTTCTCTTCAGACTTCTGTTTCAGCATCCTTGACCCCGATGATTTCTCTCATAGATCAGGTTGTAAGTCAAAATGCAGATTGTTTGCCAGTTTTCTTGCTTTTCCAGAGAGACAGATTAATTCCAATGGAAGTAACCAGTCCACAAGGATGGCAAGGGCTCTTTCAGAGTGGAGAAATACACATGGAATCTGGTGAGGTGAAATAGGGCTGCAGAGTTGAAAGACTTCATAAAATGCAAGTAGAACATAATAAGAACATAGAAGAACTGGGTGCTTGTTTTCTATTAAATGTTTCTATTTTACAGAGCTGTACAAATTCTTGAAGATATTGTTCATATTGAAAAATATGGAAAAATTGCTAATACATTTGTTATTACAGTAAGCCTTAGTGCAAGTGCTGTGTTTATCCTAAAATGAGCATAGATATAACCACTATTTTCTCAGTATTTTGCAACATTTTACAATTGTGGGAAGCAACTGTAGTGATGGCAGAAGAAAAAACTTCTGTTTGGTGTATTTCCTCAGGAAAATGAAAACAATTTTTAGCCTCTAAGGGCATGTACATCCCATCTGTATATTCATTTTGTGTACAAAGATTTCACAGAGTACTTAAAACTTTTCTTCTTCAAGATTAAGGAAAGAGGAATTTATTTATTTATTTAAAGGACAGCACTCTCTTCATCACCTTTTCCCTCAACAACTGGGGATGTACAGTGGCTGCATCTTGTCTCCCTGCACGTTAATCAAGAGGTGATCATAAAACATAAATGACCCTATAATTTCTGTTCACTGGCACTTAGACTAGCACAATTAGCCTCGCAATAACCTTTAGTCTCAATAGCTTTCATTAAAGAAATTTAAAATATCGAGACCATATTCACAGTTAACTTTAATTTCAGAATTTTGGAGATGCATCTGTTTTCAAGGATGTGATATTTATCATATTTGAGTTTTCAAAGAAAATTAATCCTAAAATACCTTCAGATATTGAAGAGCTGTAAAATAATTTCTTATCTTATAGAGGAAAGTGCAATTATAGTGGAGATGGATTCCCTGAATAGACTACAGAATTTAAAAGGTAATATCCAGCATGCATCTAGTTTCTCTAATAAAAGGCATGGCCATGCGAGCTAGGAGTCTCTTGGAAAACCTCATGCAGGAGAACACAATTACCGTTTCCACTAACTGCAGATATATTATACTTTTACTTGGTTGCTCTATCTTTTATGATATGTGTGTAATTAAGAAAAGTTATTTTAAATTCAGAGGAGGTATGTACATAAAATCCACTACAAAGGAGGCTTTCAGATTTTTCAAGACTGATGTGTCATCTAGTGCATGTTCAAAACTTTCAAAGAAATAATTTTCACTTGAGTGGTAAATAATTGTGGATTAAAAAATCATTTCGTTTTATGTGTGCATGCAAATAGAGATATTAAGTTATGACTTGCTGATGAAGTTTTCAAACCTTTGAGTAAGAGATTTTCAAGCCTACTTAAAAAGTCTCAGAAAAAAATTTCATTTATGAGAAAGGCACTATTTTTCACGTTTCTAGCAATTTGAAACTATGGATTCTCCGCACTCAGTCATAGCAACTACATAGCCCCCAGTGGAGTTTTTCAGTGGTTCTTCTCCATATCATACTTGCAAATTACAGCAATTGTGGGCTTCTGGCTTCTGTGGAATGATGGAGCAGTACTGGTCAGACTGGGGAGGGGAATTTTCTATTCTGAGACTTTGGCCCAGCTTGACACAAGCATTTCCTTTCACAGTAAAGTAGAAGCTACTCTGACAGCTTCTCAAATTTGATTGTCCTTCAGTGAAGTATTTTATTGTCTTTAGGGGAAAAAAAAAAAAATGGTCAGCAGACACCTGAAGATTGCTGTCCTCTAGGAAGTCTAGGGACACTCTACAGTTCACCTGAGGTTTCTTATGGTCATAAAAAAAAAAAGTGATCCCTTCAAATCTTTCCCCTAGATGGCCTCCTAGAGTAATGGTTTACAGCTACACTGCTGTGATAGCAGTGATGCTACCATTACTTTAGAAGAAAGAGAGTTATGGTAAATATAATTTCACAACACCTCAGTCCCTTTTTTCTTATCTTTTGGCTCCTGGCCCACACTGTAGATGTGTGTTTTTCAGTTATCACCTCCACCTACTCACGTTTTGGTGATTACCTGACTGCATTCAGCAATTCCGTGTGGCCTCTGGGCGTTGCCAAGAGCTGGTTAGTCTCCCTGTTGTGTAACCTAGAAGGGTTTGGCCCCATGGCTGAGGGTCAGTCTGTGCCCCCTAGCCTCAGGGCCAGCTGCTCTTGGGCACGTCTTATTTTTGTAACTGGTGTTTTAGGTGCTGAACATTAACAGCAGGGATTTTACCTTTCAGTTTGGTATTCAGCTGCATGTTCCCCCTGCCAACCCTTTCTCAGCCATCACAATGTTTTCAAGAGAAAAAAATGTACAATGTGAAAGCTGGTCCCATTTTCACTGGAAGACGAGGTTCTCACAGCACCTGGTTTCCAGCGTCCGAAATGGAGACCGTCAGTCTGTACTGGATTTACAGCAAACAAACGTGCTCAGGTTCACAAATGTACTCATTCTTCATAAACACGTGGATCAATTCTCAGTGATCCATCTGGACGTTATGTTGTCATTCCAGCTTCTTGATCGTTTGCTGATGGGACTACGAAGTTTTACATTTTTAGATTCTGGTCCTTAGTGTTTAGTATAGACATGCAAATCTTCGCAGAGCAGAAATGTAATTTTAATAGAAATCAATACAGCATACGATTTTTTGCATGTAATTCTATAATTTTATTCAAAATGGAAATGTTGGGAGACAGTTGGAATTAGAAGGGTTTTTAATAAATATGTGATGGAGCTGTTTGGAAACAAGTTCATTTTTTGTTGCACAAAATTTTTACATTTCTTTTCCACTTGAGAACAAAAATAACATACTTTATAAAGAAAACTCAGGAGGCTCATAGATAGATTTTATGATTATTATTACATTCCAATTATTTTTGTTTTTTATACATTTTTCAGATGTTTATATTTTTTCAGAGAAGTCGAATAAATTTTCAGTAACTCCAGTCCTGGTGTTTTTCTGCTTTTATTCTGTCTCTTTTCCTTTGTTGTGGATTACTGACACACTATTATCTATTATCTACCTTTTAGATACAATAATGCATTGTTTAGAGCCTGCAAATGTAAATTCTGGCCAGTGATCATAAGAATATATGAATCTTGAATTTGATTTGGCATTTCTGATTCTTCTCAATATGAAAAATTATGCCATTTAATTATCAGCCATTGTTATCAAACTAGTCTAAAATAGAATGCTGATTTTTAAAAAAATTAAACCAGAACCAAACACATTTCAATATTCCTTGTTGTTTTATTGAAAAGTACATGCATTGCTACAGTTTTTTACTGGTCTCTGTTTTTCCTAAGCAGCATCTGTTTTCTTCTACTTTCCCCAACTTAAGACCAACATTCATGTGATTTTATTGAAATCTCAGTGGTTAACAGTAATTCCTGCTACCAAATGCAACCGATGATTTTCAAGAAGCTGGTAGGTATCTTTTGGTCTGTGGTTTTACAAAGCATGGGTGATGCATACAAGCCACTTTTGGTATTTTTAACCTGTCAGAGATATGCCCTGCAATGTAGAGAACATACTTTACTCTGCAAAAAGCTGAAAACTCTGCTAAGCTTGCTTCCTTCCCTTGCAAATCCAGTGCAGGAAATTATCGAAATAAATAGCTGTGACAGTTATTTACCACAAGAGAAAATATTTAATTATTGCTAAATTATGCATATTAACAATGGTGCAATGTTGTAAGTACTTTACCCACATCTGTCACTGCATGCAGTGCTTTAAACCTGCAAGCAAGATCTCTTTGTTTGTATTGGAATACTTGTTTGATAAACATTTCGTAGCAAATGAAACGTTTCCACATGTGGAATCTGATGTAGCTGACTAGAAATAGTCTTCCATTATCTCATGTGTGGTATTTGGTTTACTTGGATGTTGTAAGACTTTACAGGATATGGTTAAAAAAACCCCAAACCAAGCCACTTTCAGAACTGAAATAAGCAATATTCTCAAAGCTCAATAGCTATTTCACAGTAAAATTATGCTAGGAGGGAACGAGACAAAGTCTTGCACGGCTCAGATCACAAGCCATGAGGATGTAGAGTTGAACCTAACTTCAAAGTGACAGGACAGACTGCATTCACCCACATCTCCTAAAAGAACACACTGGTGAAAGGCTACTGTCTCACTCTGCTTGAAACCAGAAAGCTCTGGTTGAATGCAGTTGCTAATTTTATTGATAAAAAGGAAAAACTGTAACCATGTTCCAATTTGTTTGTTGCTTCTCTCTGAAAATGAGGGAAAAGCTGGTTTAGGTGTGCTTAAATGTTCTTGGTCCATTGCTGACAAGGACAGTTAGAAGCTGATTGGGTTTGATTCATGAACCATTTTAGTGCAACACAGGTTCAGTTGGACGGAATTTTTGGAAAAGAAGAAAGAAGCTCAAGAAAATCTGCTGTACTTCATTTCACAATTAATGCTGGCCAAGTAGTGTCTGCTTTCAATAGAATCACTCTGTAAGGGGATTTCTGACCGTTAGTGTCAAAGCTGGTACTCTGTCTGGAGAAGCCTGAGGTTAACAGCCCCACATCGTGCATTTTATATCACTGGTTTCTGTAAAATATTTTATAGCTAAGACTGTTTAAAAATAGAAAATTAGAATTGTCTTTGACCTAATGTTTTCCAAGAACAGCAGACAAAGAAGTAAGGACAAAAAAAACAATTTCTAAAAGTGAAAAGACTCATAGGAAACTTGAGGGAAAAATATTTTTTTGTGTGTGTGTGAAACAAATTTCTCATCAGATGGGCAAGATGGATTAAATTGCCCCAGGTTCTTATGGCCAATAAAGAGCAGATCTGAACCCACAAACAATACTTACCCATACATACTTTATTTAAGAGCTTTTGCTTCTTACTGGCAGGTAGAACTTATGTTTTATTTTCCTTTTTCTCCATAGGAAAAATGCTTCTAAAAAAACCATGAAGTGTAGGGTAGCATGACACAAGAAGCACAGCTAGCAAATTGAATGTTTGAAGCACTTGAAGCCATCAGAATACAGGCTGGCAATTCCCAGTGCTTCATGGAGGTAATACAAGATTTTGCTCACTGGAAGAAGTAATATATGTGACTTGCAATTTTTCACTGGTGTTGCCTGTCTTTCTTTAAAAAGGCAGTTTTAGAAATGCTTTCTAACTGAGAATACTTTCAGAAGACAGACCTGGAGTTGAAATACCTGTGAGATCATCAGCAGCCAGGAATCCCTTTTAAAACCAAAAATTTTCTGTTCTCACTCCTTCAATAACCCTAAAGCAACAGTGCAGAGCTTCAAGGAGACAGAGCAGAGAAGGAAAGGTGAGGGGATGTCCACGCTGCCAGTGGCCCAGTATCTTTCACATGCCAGGAGTTAAAGGATCACCTGTGACCTTGTTTTAGAACCAGAAGTAATAAACATGTGTTATTAAAAACTTGCCACCCAATTTAGATGAGGTCTGCTAACAGAGTTTAACAGGAAGAGAATGTCTCCTCCATTTGGTTTCCTGTGTTAGGTCTGCATCACAAGCTGCTGCTGACTTCAGAGACCAGTTACTGTGACTTAGTGCCAATCATTAAACCGAACAATAAACCAAAACCTGAACAATACTGAAAAATGAAAAAAGAAAAGTAAAAGAAAACCAACAAGAAACTCTCTTCAGAAGCTCTTTTGAGAGAACACGGTTGTCAACATCTAGGTGAGCTGAGAAAGATGCACTCTTGACTGAGGCAAGGGCAACCAACATGCTAGCATCAGAATAGCAGTTAACTCATCACGTAAATTCAATTTAGGGTGCTGCAGAAGAGCTTGAAGTTCTTCTGCTTCAAAAGTGGATTTCACCAAATCAGGAAGGGGAAAATGGTCTTCCCTCTCCGTTTTCATTCTCGGACTCTCTGTAACTGAGGATTTGCAGAGGGCCGTTTTCCCATCACCGTGGCAGCTGGAGCATGACTCACTCCTCCTCAGCTGGAGCTTTTCTTGCCCATCAGAAGATTTTTCCAGAAAGGTGTCTTCCACAGCAGAATAACAGCACCTGAATAAAAACTTGGAGTTGCTTCCAATTAAAGCTACTTTATTTGAATTTCAGAGCCTTCCTGCACCTGGAATTTGGTGAATCCTGAAACTATGCTCATGCGTTAGTGCATTTACGATTAGATTCTCTGCAGTTTGAAAGTTTTTCATAGATGGCAAATAACCTTGAAGTTTCAAGGGCTAACACAAGCTTCTCCTGCAGGTAGAAGCAGTGTCACTGAACTTCACAGTTTTTCTGAAACTTTTGGTGTGATTGTTAATCTGTTTGTGTAGGTTGAGACATTAGCTGCTCATTAATCCGCAGCTCAGGAAACTGTTCCTTAGACCCTTTAGTGTGGTTGCTTCACGCCTGCAAGATGTACAGTTTCCAGCATTAAAAATGAGTTTAAAAAAGGAATATTAAATTCACCTGCATGCTGGTTTCTGACCTAATAAAAATGCTACACTTGAGTGAAAAATCTTGCATTGTCTGAAATTACTGTGCAATAACTAAAGGTTTGCGAAGCATCTCTACAGAAAGGTGTATTAATACATGAGAAGGAAGGAAGCCGTTTGGCAGGAGGTCGCCAGAAGCTGGAGCAGCCGGTGGGGAGAGCTCTGAGGTTTCGGGCACTACGAAGCCTGCAGCTGCCTCTTCGACAGGGGGCTTGCCCTCCCTCCCCGTCTGCATCCTGTGCTGGCGGGGGCCAAAGTCAGCAACCAAGCATCAGCCAAAATAACAAGAATTACTTGAAAGTGAGTGGTGATGTTTAGCATAAAACTAGTGATGGTTCCCAAAACTCGTCCCTTATTATTTTTTTGAATTTAACATTTATAGGAGAAATATTTTTTCTGCTCACTTCGGGTGTTTGTCAACAGGAATTTACTGTTGTATGGTTTCCATTTATTGCATTTATCACACACCAACAGGGCAATCCACCCCCACGTTTGAATAAAGCAACTATTTTTATGCAGATTTAAATGCCAAAATGACTGAGGCTGGAGTCAGGAAAATGCCTTTGGATATTATTTTTAAAGCTGACTTTCTTAGTGACAGGAAGTTTGCATCCTGTAAGAATAAAAACAAGAAAGAATTGTAGCACAGCAATGGATTGTAAGGGTTTGTATTCTTCCATTGGCATTGTTCAGAGTCTGTATGTGGTTAAACATGCAGTTTAACATTGTGGGTTTTAACCAGTATGCTTTTAAAAACTTTTCATGACAGAGCAATTAGCATGGAAAAAAAGTAGTTGTGGATATAACAACAACTGATTTTAAGAAGCTAAACACCATAAAAAAATCAATAGCAAAATCTAACTTTTCCCCTAGCAGGGGAAACATTATCATATGGACAAGTTCACTAGGGAATGTAGCAGGAATTGAGGTCAAAATGTAATCACCCAGAATGTAGCTCTTCAGGGTGGATTATTTTATTCTCCCTCTGAAGTGAAACATCTCTTAATGGTAACAAATCTCCTTATCCTGTGCTGGGAGTGTATTTGCAACAATGTAGCAGAAGAAAGATCCCTAACAACCTACACACTTTTTCATATGACTCTTTAAAATATTCTGTGCTTTCTTCCAGCATTCTGGGATAATTTTATTTTCAGTTAGAGATAAAATGGCCAACTGGAGACAGCGGTAGGTGCAAGTGCTAAACCAAGTGTTACAAAACTAACTGAAACTGTATGTAAACTAAAAAAAAAAAAAAAAAAAAAAAAA
>Ga0065711_1036486_pt1 | contig 20939 bp, 13 predicted proteins | sample Hoacrofraction12_FD_59098 | JGI IMG/M metagenome (GOLD analysis project Ga0065711, IMG submission 59098) | Hoatzin crop microbial communities from Cojedes, Venezuela - Epithelial fraction 12 v2 (version 2) | ecosystem: Host-associated > Birds > Digestive system > Esophagus > Crop | place...
CCTGCCTGGACAAGGTCCTGTGCAGCCTGCTGTAGGTGACCCTGCTTCGGCAGGGGAGTTGGACTAGATGACCCACAGAGGTCCCTTCCAACCCCTACCATTCTGTGATTCTGTGATAATTAAGTGAATGGTGTTAATTTACAACTTAAGCAGTCAGTTCAGTGAGAGTACCTTAATAATAAATCTTGTTATCAGCTTTAAGATAAACCACTTGGACATGACAGCAAAATTTTCTGTTTCACTTGTGCTTTCCAGACTAAAAAGGAATTCTGGCTTTTATCGTAAAAGTTCTCACTATTGTTGAAGCACCATAAATATTCGAGGAACAGAACTGAAAGAGGTAATTTCTGTTACACAGGTCAATCAGTAGTTATGTGCCAGGTAGGGTTATCTTCTACACAGAGTAACACTTCTAGCTTCCAATATCCAAATGGTTGCCCATGGTAATTCCAGTTGTATTCTCCTGCCCTTTAAAACACGGACGTGAATGAACTCAGTCCACTTCCCAAGGAAAGAAAAGGGGGGTGTTGGGAAATCAGAACCTCTGACCTGGTCAATGCCATTTACTCACACACTGGTTTTGCCAGGCAAATCTCTGCGGAAACGAATTCCAGAGAACAAATGCATTATCCTCCCAGTAACCACTATTGAGCACCCGTCTATTACCAGACAGCGGGTCTGAGGAGAGAAAGTCACTCAGACCTCTGCTCGTCGACTTTCACTTCTTTGCGACGGCGCCCCTGAGCTCTGCAGCGATCCGGCCACCCGGTTGTCCGGTGCCAGGCACTGGTGCGACGGGATGGGGACAGGATGCAGGACTGCATTATTCAGTCCTTGGCTTACAGAAGTCCAGGCCAGGCGTGTTCTCAGTGCTGTCACCTGAGTTTCACAAGGAAACCAGCTTGAAAAGCAGAAGAACCGGGATCCGAACCGGGAGGATCCCAGCGGCCCGTGCCTGTTGGCTAGGCGGGCAAGCCGCTCGGGCCCCGGACTGCGGGAGAGCCGCGGTGCCTCCTCACACGACCACCCCTCCACCTGGAAGCGTCCCCACGCTCGTCCCACGCCCAAGAGGCTGCGCAAGGCACCGCGTTGTCGACGCCTGCCTAAACGTTACCTTCGCTCCGAACGGCGGCTCAACAACCGCTGGAGTCTCGCAAGACGTGGGCTCCTCTGGTGCTGCCTTTCGGGTCCGTCTGCCCTTCGTGGGAGAGAACGGTTGAACGGCACCCCAGCGCCCCGGCGTTGCCACGGCAACGCGCCAACACACGCAAATTTCGCGCCGGCAGCCCGGGCGCCGATTGGCCGACGCCGCCCGGTCGTTCACGGAGCGGGGGGAGGAGCCGGCGCTCGGCAGCCCCGCCCCCGCTCGGGAGGGCGGTGTGGGAGGGGCGCAAGGGGCTCCCCGGCCGGCCACCTTTCGGGGCGCAACGTACCTTTTTCCGGCCAGGCAAGCGGCGGAACTGTGTGTGCGGGGACGTCTGCTGGACCGAGTCAGCACCTGCAAGCTGCTCCGCGGGAAGGGTCCCCAGCCCGGCTCCGCGGCCCCGGGCAGGGTGCGCCTCCCGCCCCGGTCCCTCCGGGCTGGGGGAGAGGGACCGGTGGCCTCGCTGGGACGCCCGGGCCACCGAGCAGAGTGAGAGCGCAGGGAGCCCTCCTTCCGCCTCCTGCATGGGCACTCTTCTCATTCAGTCGTTCACAGGTTTCGGCCAGATTGCTTCAACGTTTTCCCAGGTTTAACTTCTGCAAGCTTCATGTTTTCCACGGAAGTTAATTCTGCGGAAACTATGGTAAATACTTGCTAGCAGCAAACACCAGTGGTTCCGACATCCCCGTGGCATGCGTGCTCCGCCGGCGGGGCCGAGCGCGAGCCGACAGTGCTGCTTCCATTCCACCCCTTGCTGCGTAACAAACTTGAGTCGTCTGTCACTGAAAACCTTAAAATGCGCAACAGGCATCATCTGCTGAGAGGCTTGGCGAGAGCGATGCCTTGCATTCCACTAAGCAGCAGAGGTCTGCTGCTAACAAGTTCTAGTCTCCGTTTCGTGCTCAAATTTTTGGTCTGGCAGGTCTGCTGCGAAGGCAAGGTGTGAAGTGAACCTGTCAAACAGGTTTTTACATCCCTACGTTCTTTAATCATCTCTCCTGGCAGTTTTATAAAGTTTTCCAAGCCACGTTAATTCCCAAGCCTGAGCTACAGAAAGGAAAATGACAAAAGGCTTTCCAAAAAATAAAATCGGGTTGTCTAAGCTGAACGGGTCACGTCGCAAAACACCAGTGTGTAATGGAGAAAAGTGACAGTAGGCTAGGCCTTCTGACACCGCAGTGCCAGTATGCCAAACAATTAACTCAGCTTTGTGCTCTATATGGCAAAAGTCGTCTATCAAATGAATAGCACTTGGATTACAAACAATTGGTGTTTAACCTTCACTTAGCCTTAGGGGTTAAACACAATCTCTGTTCCACAAATTTGTTGTCAGCATGACACGGAGCTCCCACCTTTTAACAAAATTTAGATGCAGACTGGATTTTTACCAGTATTTGCAGGATGCTTTGATGCCAGGAAAAATACGTGAGAGAATAATTTCACCTTCAGCACCGATTCTGTCACTGGAGACTGTTAGCTTCATGTTATTTGATGTATATGAAACTGTGATCACTACGTGACAGACAGGTATTAAATGCTAAAGAATAATACTGCAGTTACAGAGTCAAAATCCAGGAAGTACGAAGATTAAAGCTACCCTTTACTTCGTAGATCTAATGGAAAATTTATAAAAAGAAATAAAAGTATGCTTCCGTTTTGTAAACACATTCATCTGTGTGCTTTCAGAAGATACAAATCCCATGTTAGTGGTAGACAGGTAAGACTGTTGTTTCCACATAAGCTGTCCTCAATATCAGTGCAAATGTCTGGAAATGGTAAGGGAAGTATTCACAGTACCAGATTATTAGGGAAAACAAAAAAATCTTACCATTTCTTTCCTTTAAAAAAAAAATTTCCTTCAGATCATTGGAAATCAGGAATAAACTAATCAATACTTCAACTCCAATTTAAAAGTCCTCCCCCCCAGTCCTTAAAAAAGTTCTCATCAAGGTGATGGAACATATTTTATGTTGCAAAAATAATCAATAAAATAGTCTAACCTTTGATTACGTTACTATGGATATAAAACTTGGTAGATTTTTACATAAATCCATTCATACCAAAAATATATTGAAAATTGGTGATGATGTTCAAGCTCAATTCCTGGTTGGTATTTTATGTGTGTATGCTTTGTACGTGTGTAGACATTTAGATGTTTGAAAACCAAAAATACATAGCCCTGAAAAATGTTTGCTGTATTACATATGCCATACATGTGGGTTTACTGCAGCTGACTGGTACAGACCTCTGTGCTACTTTAAATTGCATGGTACCAAATGGCCTTTAATCTCTTTTGGTTTGTGTCTTTCCAGTACTCCATCATCAACCCTTGCTGACTAAATAAAATACGAACAAAACACCCAGGAACTACTTTTACCAGAGGAAGAAAAAGAGTGGAAGTTAATTGCTTTCCATTACGTATCTTCTTTAAGCCAGACTGAATCAGATAATGGACAAGATAGTCCCTAGAACAGGCTTTATTATACGAAGTAACATACATTTCAGTTATGTATGCAATTAGGGAGAATTTATATGGAGAAGAATATAGTCTAGTCTTGGTTTTTATTATTTTTCCTTCTTACTTAATCAGTAATAACGATGATGGTCTTAACTTCCAAGCAGGGCATCCTGGAACAACAGGAGGGGTCACAGAGAAGCCATGAGAAAATACAAGAAATAATACAGAAATTTATCATAGGATATCAATGTGCCTGAAAATTTCCCAGAGGGTTTGAGCCAAACATCAATAAAAATATTTGTATCTTAGCAAGACAGGAACAACCCTGATATAATTACTTTGCACATATTTTTGTAACCATCATTCCAGCTAATAACTCTTTTGCTTCTGTTGCCCTGTTTTGCTTCCTGCAAAACTCTGGGTAGGATCCTATCTGAAAGTCAACTTGGAAGAAGCAGAGGAATAATAAACAAACCAAGAATATGAAAAATGCCTTAAAAAGCAGCTTGGATGGGGTGAAGGCAAGGGGTCGCCAATTGCTAGGACTTCTTTATTTTTACTATTTATTAGAGCTCATTTGCTCACAGAGAGAAAATAAATGAGGGAAGTCCATTTCATTATACATTATTTTTACTTTCTAGTTCGCTTTTCGGAGAGTTCGGAAATGTTTGTTATATGGTTTTTCCATTACCGGTGTTTTCTTTTCTCCTGTGTGTTAAGCAGTAATGTTGGGTTCACTGAAGACTTTCTTACAACAACATGTTTTGATAGCTAAAGATTTAAGAACTTGACTATTCAGCCCATGAAATCAATCCACATTTAACATGATTCAGTTGTTGTGAAGGCATTAGTTAGGAGACAAATGTATTCATTTTTTGACATTGTCTTGGTAGGTGCCATTCTTTTGCTTTAATCTACAGATTAGCATGCAGATGTTCCAACAAAGCATACCTTCAAAGCATCTGAAAGGACATCAGTAACTGAATTACCCTCGGGGTTGGGGAACTTTTCTTTCCTGAGAAAGAGAAAGGTTACACTGAGGCTGAAAGAACCCTGTGCCATGGTTTCATTACCATTTCTAATGGACAGCCAGAAGACAGAAAAGATTATGTTGCAGCTAAAAACACAGTTCAAACATGTACAACTAGATTTCCCTTTGAAGCTGGAAGTCTTCCCAGGGAGATGGATATGGCTGCAGCTGAAGCAACAATAATTTTTCACGCAGTGAAATACTGCCACACATTCCAAGGCTGGACTACTCCAAGCAAATTACACAGCATTAATGACATTTTACTGGGTGACCACCTGAAAATACCTAGTACTCTTTTTTCCCAACTCTATTACCTCACAATTAGGCTCCTACAATAGCTCTGAGAATACTTTTCAGTAACAGAGATCAGTAGGAGAAATGTCAAATCCTCTGAATTAGTACCATTAACAAGAGAAAGAGAAATTCTAAGGCTGAATATTGAAACTCCAAAACAAAATAAGGGGGTGGAAAGGATCCTCACATTTGCACAGAAAAAGAACAAACCCACGGTTTAGAAGAAGCAACAGTAGAATAAATAGCAGCATGAAGATCATGAGAAGATAAACTTCCCAGAAAAAGTCTTGCATGCAGAGGAATTTTAATTAACACATTAAATTTCTCTCTCATGGCCAAAAGGGATAAAATCACTAGTTATGAGAGACATCTACACATAAATTTTTCCTGCGAGTGGTTGTGCAGTGCTTTAGCCTTTAGTCATATGCTGCTCACTCCATCACAAAGGAGGCAATTTATATTGCCCTGGGTGCTGCTATTAGTTTACGCTCCCTCTTCAGGACTGTTGCTGCAGTACATGGTAACCACGTTTATTGGCCTGGCTTCGCAGAAGGCAGCCTGAGAGTCATCACTCCTCACACACCAGAGCTCTCTGCTGCGAGTTTCCTCCGCTGACTGCCAAGAACATCAGAAGAATTGGATTTGCAGAAATCCAAACGCCTCGCCTCCAGCTCAGGGCAGCCCAATGCTCCTCCATACAGACTATACATTTCTTCCAGCCCCCTTGGAGTGGCTGACTCATTGCAGCCTCACACAGTCTGCCATTTCACTCTCTCTCGCTTCTCGTTACATCCCACATAGGCAGCCACCTTTGCCAAAAGCTGTCCTAAGACTGGACTTTCTTTGTCTCCAGGGCAGCCTGCTTTACCCTGCTGTCATACTGCAGAGACGTCGATGAGTCTGTGCCCCGAGCCTGCTAGCATCGATGCCTAGATGCAAACTGGAACAGCAACACATCAGCTGCAGGGGAGCCCAGCTACACATGGTATGCTTCAGAATGAGGCAATTTTCTTGAGTACAGATGTTCACTCTTCCAGTCACTCATATTACCTCAGTCTAGACAGAGGACATCCTTTTTTTCATACATCTTTTGTACGAAGCATACGCCCTTCACTTCTTAAATATCTTTCACATCAAGAAAATGATAGGTAATGAAGGCCTCCAATGAAGCAGAAAAAACTTAATGAAACAACAGCAACAACAAAAGAGGCTGAGGCTGTATAAAGTAGAGTTAAATATAAAACCAACATTCAAAACAACAAGGAATAAACTACCAGAGGACAAACTGTTAACTTATGCATGGAGTTCTTAACCCCCTCAAATCTCCAAATCAAGTCCACCTCACTTTAGCAAAGACAAGCTTTAGGCTATCTGCAAAATTAGCTGGATTAGATACTATGGCCCATGTTACACAGTAGGTCAAACTAACAATCTGTTGATCCCTTCTGGCTCTAAAATCTGAGTCACGTAATTTTTCCTAAGTGGTCCCCACAGGGATTTCAGCCTCAGTGACTTAAACCCCTACCATTTCTATTTGCAGTTACATGATAAAGGTTTTTATTTTTTTTACGTACAGCCCTCTCACTTCTAATTTCTTCACAGTATGCCCACCAAAATGGGTTTCAAAGCAGAACAGCTACAAGTGATTCCCTATCTTTTGCCCTTTTCTATCCATTAACTGCATTGGAAATTAAATAAAGCAGGAATAATCCCAGCAGAAAGGAATGATTTCCAGTTCTTCCTTAAAAATCCCTGTTAAGCAAGATCTAGAATTTAATTACAGCCAAAACAAGACAAGAACTGCACTTAGACCAGTTTTTATCCTGTATTTCTAAGCCAAGATGTCACTGAAACAACAGCTGCATATTGTAAATGTGACATGAGATCTAAAATCTCTCTGCACTCAACCAAGCAGTGAAGAAAGTCAGAGATTCTCCAGTCTTCAGATGGGTCTGAAAATACATGGAGGCCTCCAATGTGCAGTCTGTCAAGGCATTGGAGGGAACATACACCAAACATGTAAAACAACTGCCAACGTCTTTCCTGAGAACAAGAGTTTATATTCTGAGAGAGACAAAGCAAAATCTCAGTCTGAGAAGCAGAGAGTGGGCACTTTGCAAGATCAGCAGTCCCTTTGTATTAATAATTAGTGTAAACATCTGTCACATCAGTCAGTATCTCCCTTTTTTCTGTCTGCCTCCTTTTTCCTTTTCCTTTTTCTAATTTTTCCTTGTCTCTCACTGTTTTCTGTATCACTTTCCCTTTACAATCTACATCCTCCTAACACTTGACTTTTCTAATGCTGTTTTCTTCTCCTGTGGCAAACCTGCCAGAGCGATCTTCCTTCTTCATCCTCTTTTCTCTTTTCTCCCAGTTTGCTTTCCCTCCCATTTCACTTTTCAGCATGCTCTGCCTTATGTCTTCATTGCCCAGCTGTACTGGTTGAGCATTTTCTCTCTCCTTTATCTGTTTCAGTCATATGTTCACATTCCCAAACATCTACACTTACCATCCGTCTTTGTCAGGGATACTGTTCTAGATGCTTGTTTTCTTCAGGCACATGTCCATTCACTATCCAATATATGTGAGTAACCTGTAACTGGAAGTACTGTGTTGAACTCGTAAGTCACCCATGCAAAAAACACTTCTGGTTCTCCTTCAGTATTTCTGCTGCTTCCTCTCAGTCGTCTTCTAGATCTCTCTCAGCCTCTCCAGATACTACCACTGCCCACAAGTTCTCTAGGATTTTCCATCTTTCTCATGGTTTTGTACTCACTTTTTGCCGCTGGAAAGAAGCAGAGGAGTTGAACACATAGTGTGAGAGCCATTTCCAATTGGCATCATGAGCTTAATTCATCCCTCCTGCCTTCTGAGAAGCAGGAGCAGCAGCTGTACCCCTCTCTTTCTTACAGCCTGGTGAGAAGTGGGGAACACGACAGACCCGGCTAAGCACAAGGAGGGGAGCTGCAGAGACGAGGTGAGGGCTGTACAGTGAGGTTTCTGAGAAGGTAGGGGCCAAGACACTATAGGAGGAATCAGAGCGTCTGTAGGGGAAGAAAAGTGGCCACAAAAGGCTTCTGAAAATGAGAGAGCTGGATGAAGTGAAGGGGCGCATCCCTTTCCTATAGGAGGGGAAGCCTCACACTACAAAGAGCCCCGATAATCTTCTTGCTATAAGTGGATTTAAAGCTGAAATAATGGAAGACAACAAAGTTAATCTTTTACCCATTTCCTCCTCTGAAGTTGATCCCCACATATTGACCCCTCTCAGTACCTGTAAGTATTTTCCCTTCCTATATACTCCTCAGCCCTCTGCCTGCATACTAAACTGAGCAGCTCACTTCACATTCCCTAAGCTCGGAGGATTTCCTCAGCGCTTCCAAGTCCTTTATGATGCAAGCATGCCAGACAAACATTTAGCCCTCAAATGTACTTATGTGGCCTCTTGTTTTCCCCTTGTGTGGCTCTGAAGGGTTATGAAAATAAGAGGCCAAACAAATTCATGCCAGCAGTAATTCCAGCCCCACCCTGCAGAATGGGCAGACACCACATGGCCCAAGGAACAGCCAAATTTCATGATTATATTTAAATAAATGTTGACGGTTGAAAAGACTGCTCTGTTTCCACCAGTTTTTCTCTCTCCTCATGTTCCTTCACTGCAGGGGGCTATCAGCACCTTGGCTAAGTTGGCTGCAGCATGACACAAGGAGACTTCACTCTGTAGGAACAACAAGTTCCTTTAAAAACTTGAAAATACCCACGTAACAAATCAGCGTTAGTAAACAGGATTTCAGAAAGCACCACAAGGCTTAATGATTTTGGGGTTTAAGAAAAGGCATGGATGAGGTGGGAAGAACCAACTGCTTTTCCAAATATTTTAAGTTTGGTGTTTGCCAAAGGCTCCAGGAGGGAGACACAAACAGTAATATTAATAACAAAAAAATAAAGGATTTAGAACAGTATTTCACTTCATTTTGCAGGAGGTTTGGGTATTTTGTTTGTTTGCTCTGTTTTTTTTTCTGGACTTGGCTGCAGGTACCTGCAGTATTATCTAGACGCTCCAGCCAGGAATTTATAGTTGCCTTTTGTTGAATTGTTCACAAGCTGTACGGACACCATGTTTCTGTGTCTCTATCTCCTTGTAGTTTTTCTCATCATGAATTCTATGTCAGACTTCTATGCTCTGCTTCTGACTGTATATGAATAACACTTTTGAGTATTACCAGAATTACACAGGAACTTAATGAGCCGTTAGAAGAGTGGAATTTTTGTTATCTGCTTCAGAAAGGGAAAGGGAGATACTGCCTATAAATGAAATATATTTTTTTAAATGACATCCATTCAGGAAAAATGCAAGACTGGGCTCAATCATATTGTTTTCTGAGACCTGAGACTATGAGCTGTTTGCTCAACCATTTCACTTTAGCTTCACTGTGCACTGTGATTTGAATGCTAGCAATACAGATTAAACAGGGCATATGAGGTTATTTTCAAAGAACGTTGAACGGTCAAATATTTTAGAAAAGTTTACATTGTTTGGAAATCCAGCTGAAAATTTTACAAATTGTGTCTCTGTGGTTTGTTTTATAATTTTTTTTAATGGCAGATACGGCATTTGTTTTTTAGGGTCTTTTTATTGTGTTACTAAAGAAACTTGCAGTTTAGCTCAGACTTCATTGTAACTCATTACTATTAATTCATCTTGAGGTTGCTTGTAGTACAAAGATATTAACAACCACCTTGTAATAGGTAGCTGCCAACTGTAAAAAGACTGACTCATTTGCATTTTCAACATCAGTATTATTTTAGAGGTGAGAATGGGGCTTGTGTTCTTATTGGCTTGGCATCAGTTGTACTGTAAGTACAATAACATGATGAAAAGTTTTGAGTCCATTAATAAAACACGGAAGTTCTTTGACTGCTAAAGATAGTGTAGAAGTTTGACACTTCTGAATATACACCGAACCTAGACTCCTTTCATCTTCCTTTCACATCTGTTTTTTGCTGCTCACCTCCCATCATTCTCTCTTCTACTTCTCTTTGAGCATGGATTGCCAGTGGCAGACTTTTGCAGCTTTGCCTTCAAGATGCTTGAGGATGTTGTAAAAGATAAAAAGATTGCAATAGCATTGCGTAAAGGTTTTATGGACAACACAGTGCTGTTGAAGTCCCATATCCTCCTTGCAGGTGGCAAGACAGCAAGCATCAAGAAACCAAGTGGCATGAGCATAACAAATTTCTCCATATATTCCTCTCTTGACTATTTGTGAGTAGTGGATCTGTACCGCTGATTTAACTGTGCCACAGAAGCTGAGCCGGTGCAGCTGGCTCTGCAAGAACCTGTCCAGGCTAATTGAGTTAATATCTTGGGACAGGATGAAGGAGTAGTGCAGCAGTTTTTACACAGAATATAGTGTAGGCTTGGACTGACATTATCTCAGTGGAGAGCCAGATCTGTTGTCTCCACACCATGCATGCCAAACCAGTGCTGTGGAACCCTTTGGAGGTGCATCCAAGGGGCTTGTCTTTGCCAGCACAAGGCCAGCAGATTTAACGCGCTTGTGTTCATGCCACATCAAGAATGATCTGGCTCCTACCATGCTGCAGAGCACTCTGTATTCCTAGAAAGCTTGTTAGCTCTGTTGCAATGTGGTGCACTCAGAGAGTCAGTTGTGTCGGCTGTTGTGTCTGAATGAATAAGTCCTCCTCCAGTTTGGAGTGTCAGGGGGGTGCACTGCAGAGATACTCCTAGGCTTGGCCAGTCTTACAAGAACCTGTTCCGTGACTGCTCGCAGTACTTGCATCATCCATGTTTTTTTGCTATTGGGAAAATGCTTGTTTCTTTCCGTCAGACAATGGAGAATTCACCGTAATTAGTTTTGGCTGGTGTATGCTGCTAAGAGCTATTTCAAAGTGGTGTCATAGAGAATAGGCTTAGGCCAGCATATGGTTCCTTTGCTCTGGAGAAAACGGTGTTACTGAAGGTCAGACCAAGAGATCAGAAAGCCCAGTAAAAATCATTTCAGCCTAATGCAGGGCAAAGGCTGGAACCAACATTACCTACTTGTCCCATCAGTGTCCTGAAGGGACCTCTGTCTGTTCACACGTAATCTACACTGCTCAAAATGCATTGACAGCTACTGGGATGGAGGGACTTTCCAACCTGGCAGTGAACATGAGCAGCTTCTGTAACAAAGCAGCATCAGGCCAAGCGGTTGAGAGCAGATCCATCTCAATACTTCCTAGCCGACTGAGCAGAGAGCTCTTCTTTGCTTCAGAGTGTGCAAACCACAGCTCCTGTGACCTGAGGGAGGCATCAGAGGTGTGTCCGCCATACCACTGACTACTCTGGACACTTCACTAATGGTTAAAAGCACTGCCATCAGCATTGATTGTCTCAGAAGCAGGTGAAATACATGCATGGTTTCATTCCTGAAGGGGAGTTTATATGCTTGAGGAGATAAAGACAGAAAGAAACAAACAGAAAGTCACTAAATGTGGTTTGATCTGAACAATACATACGTTCTTACTTCTTTTGCTCAACAGAAGGTAAAAACATCTCTTATTCACAATATAATCAATGTTTAAATGTCATGGTAGGCATCATCTCTTTTCATACCTGACTATCTCTATCACTGTATTCACAAGCCTACATATAGTGATTCTGCAGTCATTACTTACAAGCCTCTCTTTATGTTATAATGCCGCAATAAACAGAACTTAAATTTCATCGATTTTGTGAACAAAGGCAAAACCTCATCCTTTTCAAAGCCCAGCCACTGCACTCTAGCAAGGTGCTCTGAAGCAGTTCTGTTTCGAAAGACTGTTGCAAAAAATGTGAAACCTTCTACACTGGCATAACACGAGAAGACCCTGCAGAAATTGAAATGCCAGACTAGCAAACTGGAATTTGCCTGCGTTGCTGACTGGGAAGGGGAAGAACAGCACACATTCCTACTCCAGAAGGAAAAACCTGGTTGTGACTCAGACAGGGGAGAATTTTTTCCAAGAACAGTTCATCCTAGTGAAACTAAGACACTCACGTCATGTTGCCAAGGTCATTGACATTTTTGTTTATCTGATCCTTAAAGGGAAATTACCAGGTGAAGAGTTGTGGGCTATATCTTCCATGGGGCAAACTGGTGTAGCTCCAGTGTAGCCACTGGAGGCACATTACAGCACCACAGGTTTCACACTGTTTCTTAGGAGTTCTTTTCTCGTGTTATTTGACGTTTGCTTTGCATCCAGTTTTCACAGTCTTTCCACAGTTGATTTCTGAAAGTCAAGCTGTTTCAAAGTCTGGCTTTCCTATACATAATCCTGTAGCTGCATGGTTGCAAACAGAATTGTGAAATACACACAAGAAAACTTGCTTGAAGTCAAAAACAATCTACTGAACGTGTTGTGTTAATGTCTAAAGTGTCCTACATCCTCCAATTTCCAGTCAGCTCTTGTTAAATGATTGCCTTTTTCCTTCTTTCATGTACCCCCTGAAACACAGCAACTTTCTAAAGCCTAAAGATAAAACATCGCGTTTATTAAATGTTGAGTCCATGTAAGGTGTAACCGCCCTACGAAACAAGCTGCACAAAAGCATCTTCATTGTTTTTACAAAGGCCAGCTCCTTGCTGCAGGTAAGCATTTGAAAATAGCTTCTTACTCTGGTTAAGTGCCATTTTTGTTATCGCGATGTGATGAGCTCCCTCCGTAGTTTAAAAATCATGGGACTTAACTCCAGTAAATCATCAGTGTTGAGCTCTCCTTATTTGCCTTCTGAGTGGAAAAGCACTTCTTTCTGGCCAGTAAGGGGAGGCACAAATGTAGTCCCAGATTTACTGAGTGTAAATTCAGCCAAATGGCCAGTGTTTCATACTCCTTTTTGCTTCAGCATTTTTCAGGCCTGCAGTGAGCCAACAGGCCAGATGCAGCAGAGTCCTAGGATCAGAAGTTATTTTATTTTTTGATAAAAGCAGAGATCTTCACACACTCCGGTAGCTGATGAGCTCTGATGAGAACTCTCTGCTCGTACATTTCGTCTCTAATCACACACCTGAACTGTAAGCTTGACAGGACAAGTATTCTCTCTCCTATGACCAGGGCATACGGGGACCTATTCCTTAGCTGCAGCTTGCTGATAGTAGTGATGTGCTGCCATTAGTGAAATATTAAATGGCTATCAGTAAGGAGTAAACTTCTGTGCAGTTGTCTGGCTGACTAAATCCATTAAATCTGAAGTCGCTTTGAGGCATCACAGGTCCTCTGGAAGTGTAATCCTCCCATGTATCGGGGGAGACTGACATACACAGCATAACTATGGAGAATTTTATTTACAAATAAATTTTGTATTATTAACAGACCAAAATCCATAGTGTAAGATTGATTATACTCAGTATCTTTGAGTCATTTATCCCACAGAATGCAGCATGATAGCTGCTGGCAATACCGTATGGGAAAACTTTTGTATAGGTTATCACTACCACATCTTCTTCTCATCAAGAATAGGGTCCAGTTTCCCTCAACCACATAAAGCCAGTCAGTCGGAAGGCACTGTCATTTTATGCCTGACTTCGCTATTGCTTAATAAAACATTTTCCTGTTTTGGAAGACACTTGGCTATTCAAAGTACAAGCAGAGACCCTAGTAATCCCTTCAAGTAGCCTCACTGTGAAATACAGCTCAAGGGAAAAGTATACTGAAGGTTTAATAACAAACATATTTAGAAAACAGTAACTAATCACATGGGAAACCACATATTTCAGCATGTTACTCTATACAAGGTTTTTTTGTTACAGAACAAAATCAAAGTGTTGATTATTAAGAGAGAGACTTCTTTTATGACTAAATGTTCTCCTTAAAAAAATTACACGTTAAGACCTACAAAAAATACAAACTTTATCAGACAGCTCTGTCTATGAAAAGCCTCTGAGTATCCCTAAAAAATCCAATAAACTCTTGTCCAAATTTATTAGAAGGCCATGTCCATTAAGCAGTCAATTTTTGTTGTTCCCCTGAGAGACCGCTTACGGCAAATTTTACTGTATTTCCTTCCCTCCTGGTATTGACTTCTAATAAAAGAAAAACACTTTTCCCTGTTTAATGCATTTTCCAAAATTACATCAGTGTTCATCCACTTCAAACAATTTCTAACAAAGGCCTTGTCCAGCTGGGTAAACAAAAAGACTTTACATATATTTCACTGAGCATTTTTTACTTTTTTATTCTGAAATACTAAAATAATACCTCTTGCCAAAACCCGTCACTACTTAGATGAATAATTATTTACATGATTAAACTGAGGCATAGGTGCCCTTACTGTCACAGCAGAAGTTAAGAAAAACATCCCGGTTTAATGAACTTGCAGCCTTACATGGAAATGGGGTATTAGTATGTGATACAGTTCAATGGACTTACACAGCAGCCCTAAGGCAACATACCTCTGAAACAATAAATACTGATTGAACAAAAAGATAAACTGCTCATGCTGATGCACCTGCCATAGAGAGAAAGATGAGAAGTGTAATGTATCTTAGTTTGTTTTCTTTTTCAGCAGATTAAACGCAGGTCATTACCAAAGTGAGTGAACAGATTTCCTGAATGCACAACTATTCCCAAACAAGTAGCAACACTGGCAGCCAACCCAGTGCCCCCTAAAAGAACGCTGTTTTCATCCACAGCCATTGAGGGCGCGCACTTTGAATACGCTTAGAATGAAACTTTAAGCATAGATTTTGGGTTTTTGCTTTTTAAATGAAAACATAAAATCCAAGGAAATTAACCAAATATGAGCCCTTCTTTTTTCTTTGGTGCTTTAAGTAGATTTTGTTTAAAGCTGCATGGGACTCCTTTCAACGTTAAGGAAAGGAAACCCTGTTCCTGAGGACAAGATGAGTGGCAGGGTGGGCATGGGAAGAGTGCCGCTGTTTATGGATTGGTCTCAGCAGCTCTGGGTCCCTTCTGTATTTTTGTGGGTTTTTTTCGGTTTTTTTTTAAGGACTTATACACAGCTGAAAATAAGTTGACAATACAGAGGAAAGACCTCATTTAACTTATTGCCTAGCCCTGAAATCCTCTTCAGACTAAATCCAGCTTTCACTTACATTGTCATGATTTCAGTGGAGTCAAATTTCCTTGTGATGTGCTGCTATTCACTAGAGAAAATGGAAGAGAAAGCAACCCTTCCTGAACTGATTTTTAAACACACTGATGAGTGCTCGTTGCTGCCAGAGTTTTACTGACTGCGGTGTCTCACCACAGAAAATCCATGGAGTCCAGTTTTTTGAAAGCTGCAATGTAAATCAGTAATTACTTGTTACATGAGGTAACAATTAAGCTTGCATGTTTCTTTATGTCAGGATTTCACTTTTCCCCAATGTCATGTGTTAGACCATCAGAAAGACTGGTGAGTGTGTAACTGATTCACAAGCCTGTGGCACAGGAGTTTGGGTCTTGCTCCCAGGTGGTCTTCTTGTATAATCTTTACAGTCAAGGGTCATTCCTCGTCTAATGACAACTGAGATCTCTGTATGCCACCATAACACAGCAACATGTTGTGGTGGATTAGCCTTGGCTAATAGCCAAAATCCCACCCAGCTGCTCACCACCCCTCTCCAGCAGGACTGGGAGAGAAAATAGGTTGAGAAAGTTCATGGGTTGAGATAAAGACAGGGAGTTTGCTTACCATTTACCACCACGGGCAAAACAGTCTTGACTTGGGGAAAAATAATTTATTTTGTTGCCAGTTAAAATAGATTCAGATGGTGAGAAACAAAGCCAATCAATAATACAGCCTTTGCACCCTCCTTTCCCGGTCCACATTCACTCCTTCACTCCTGAGTCCTCTGTCCCACTGTCAGTGGTGCAGAGGGTTTGCAGTCAGTACACAGCAGCTGCCTCTCTGCTGCCCCTTCCTCCTCACACTGTTCCCCTGCTCCACTGTGGGTCCTCTTCACTGACTCCAGTTCTTCAGGATAAACCTGCTCCAGCATGGGTTCTCCATGGCTTGCAAGGAATATCACACCTTGGAGCAACTCCTCCTTCTTCTCTGACCTTGGTGTTTCCCTGTGCTGTTTCTCACTCTTTTTGTTCTGTCTTTCTCTCTCTCTGGCATTTTCTTCCCTTTTGTAAATATGCTTTCCCAGAGGCACCACCAGTGTGGCTGAGGGCCTCGGCTGTGTCCCGTGGTGAGTCCATTGAAGCTGGCTGGAATGCTATGGCCAGCATGGGGCAGCCCCTGGTCTCATCTCACAGAGGCCACCCCTGCAGCCCCACCCTTGCAAAAACCTTGCTGTGGACACCCAGTACAAATGCACATTGTCATATTTCCTAGCTGTATAAAGAGGTGCTGGCCATAATGTCCGTGTTGCCATTTTACTGGGAGGAGTGAGATTATGTAAGGTAAAGTAACAACAATTTGTGATTGGAATGTGGTATAGAGCTTGTAGTCTACCAGTGTTAGAAGATTTGTAAAGATACTCTTCATGTTCTTTTATCCAGCAAATTTCTCCACATTCTTCTCTTACCTTCCGGAAAACATTGTGCGAGCTTCAAAGATTGAACCAGGTGTGAAGATTAAACTGAAAGGAAGTATAAATAAAAGGAAATAAATAGTGTATCTACAGCAATTTAATGGTCTAAACACACGGCAGCCAGATATGTAGGGATATGCATGTGTGTGTTCTTGTGTACATGGAGAGGGATGGAGAAAGAAAAAGGAGGAAGGGTAAGTTGGGAATTTGCACAATCCTGATGTTATGAGGCAATGCAAACAGCCACAGATGCAGTTATTTACGGCAAAAGAAAATACATGCATTGGTGCAGACTGAACTAGGCTCACACAGTGGTCACCTGGTTGTAACTTACCCGGTCAATCTGTACCATAAAATATCCCTCCATTTCTCTGCTGGGGTGGAAGGAACACAGAGGTGAAATAAAAAGGATTAAGGAAGTTGTACTGCATTTCGGGCATGGAAGGCAATTTACAGTGCCAGTTCTTGGCTAAAGAAAAGCAATCTGTTGTGGATAGTGATGGTTAAAGCATATAGGATTCAATATGTTACAACATGTCACAGAAAAATCAGCATCTGTTTGAGATTACACCTATAACAAGAAAGGTGTTCCTAAAGAAAGGAATTCTGAAGGCAGCTACGGAAACTACAGACTTTAAAACAAGTTCTGAACTCTTGGGACTAGTAATCCTTCCTGTAACAGCCCCTTAATACTTAATGGCCTGAGCTTTACACAAACTAAGAGCAATAAAATGTGGCGTGTCATGTGGGTAAGGAAGCAGAAAAATCTGCTATTGGGAAACTTCTGAAAGTTAAAAATTATATACGCAATGCAAACACATTGTGGCTGCACTGGACCCTGAAGTATGGTGAGGTAAACAGGGAAATGCTTTCACACTTAATTGCTTTTTTGAAGCGCATTAATGTTTTCACAAGAAGTGGTTTCCAGTCCACTTCTACTTGATTCTAGGTGATATTTATTTTCCTTGGTCTCCTTTTTTCTTGCCTTTTCAGAACTTCATTATTTCTCAAAACCGAACTAGAGTAAAAATTAGTGATAGGAGGAAATTAGAAAAAGATATTTCTGAGACTGAAATAGAGGATATTTTTAGCCAATATGTTTCAAGAGTGGTGCTGCCCTAGAGAAACTTGTCTGACAGCTTCTTACGGACTCACGATTTGTACTGGGTCACTCAATGTATGTATGAAATAAAACATCTCCTGTTTTTAGTACTTATTGGCACACAAAGAGAGATGCATTAGATCAAGCACAAACTATTTTAACTCAGTTTTAGAGAGTGCCTGTATGTCAGGTCAGGGGACAAACTGACTAACCATTGAGAGGATGCTGCTATGAATTCTTCTACTAGAGGAAAAGACAATTTATATGGCTACCAATCTTTTACATTTCATAGTAGTACAGTTGCTATTTGTCTGTTTTGTCAGAATATTTACAACCAAAAGAATTACTTTATTAAAACACAGTGATGATTCTTAAGGTCAGGGATTTTTGTGCCTTCAATTCTTACTGAAACCGTAACAGAAACTCTTTCTTAATATATACAAATAATCAAATTGCTAAGTAGTACTTTTACTTAGTGACTGAATTACTGTTTATTGTATAGAATGATCATAGAATCACAGAATCATAGGATCCCAGGTTTGAAGGAACCTCAAGGAACACGGTATTCCAGGTATGTCCTGACAAGCGCTGAGTAGAGTGTGATAATGACTTCTTTATCTCTGCTGGTGATGCCCTTGTTGATGCAACCCAGCGTCCTGTTGGCTTTCTGCGCCACAGCAGCACACTGTTCACTCATATTGAGCTTGTTGCCCACCAGGACTCCCAGGTCCCTTTCCACAGAGCTGCTCCTCAGCTGGGTGGATCCCAGCCTGTGCTTCACTCCTAGATTATGTTTTCCCAGGTGCAAGACCTTACACCTGTCTTTGCTGAACTTCACAAAGTTCTTATTAGCCCTCTATTCCAGTCTCTCCAGGTCTTCCTGCAGGGTGGCTCTCCCTTCCAAAGTGTCCACTTCCCCACTCAGTTCAGTATTATCGGCAAACCATCAGGGTACACTTGATCACATATTCCAGATCACTTATAAGGATACTATACATTGTTGGGCCCAATATCAATCCCTGGGGCATCCCGCTTGTGACAGGTTGCCAGTGTGCAATGGAGCTATTTACCCACCCACCCACCACATGGACCACTTGTCTGGACTGTAAGGTATCTGTTTCTCTAGGAGGAGGCTGTGGGAAACCGTATCAGCTGTGGGAAGCCACATGATTTATTCACTTGCCTTAGACATAATGTGGTATCTACTTTCAATGAAAACTGACCATTTCAGCTTTTCCATTTCTCCTGTCTCAATACCTCTTTTCCCCATATGCAAGCAAAGAAGTGAAACTTATCCATACGTATATGGCATCATGTCCTGTCCTGGACTGAGTCTAAAGCAGGACAGTTATGCTAGTGCAAGACTATGTGCTCCAAGATTTCTGGCTTCATGTTGCTTTTCGGAGAGTTTCCCCATCTCATCCTTGTAGATCTAGCTAAAACAGGTGTGTTTTGCTTCACAAATTATATGTCATTTTTACATTGACTATAAACTGCAATAATATATGGGAATAATATTCTTTCCCTGTAAAACTGGGCAGTGAACTAAAGCAACTAGTACTTTAGTTCGTATGTTGGAAGTGGTTCATACTGACTAAAAGTCAGGAATGACAGGGCCACCAGGTGCAGCACCCTTCAATGTCAAATTGTGGGAAGGGAATTGTCAGCAGCATAGTGCAAAACAATGGAAGAATCGCGTCCATTTAGTTGGGACAAAGTGGGCTTGATCAGATGGCTTCATGGCGATGCACACTTGGAGTGAGAGTTTCAACAGAGCAGCCAGAGAAAAAAGAACTGGAGGAAAAAAATAGAATATGCAATACCTTATGCCACAAAACAGATGAACAGTTCAGAGAAAATTTCTGTTTGGGATAACCACAATTGAGCCAGGAACATACAGTCATCTTGATGAGAAATCACAGACCATCAGACTGCCAGGAGCTCCAGAAAAATCTAAGTACAGTTTACAGGTATAATTAAAGCTTTATGCAGAGTTGTGTCTGGTTTTGACTATATAAAAATTCTTGAATGTAAATTGGGCTGGGGACATTTCAGGATGTAATTTTTTGACAATTAAAAACACTCTTAATTTATTAATTTCAGTTCATTTATATGGGTGAAGAATATATGAATTATAAATATTGCAGGCACATCAGCCTTGCAGAATTCCATTTGTTTACATATATATGATAAATATTTTGTTTTGGCAAGAAAATAACTTACAAGTAGTTTTTATGTCAATCAGTGTGATGGAAATGTAAAGGGGAATTTACGTGGGTGTAGTTGTTACTCATTCATATTATCACTTGGCTTTTCTGCCAAGGCTAACATCCTTTCTTTCATGAACAGTTCTAGATATATAATGGCTGCAAGTTATTTAAAACCGAATTCTACCCTCATTCATGTAACATACTGTATCTCAAGCAACACAGCACTTCCAGGCTTTGTGCTTGACAACAGGGTTAGTTTGCAGTGACTCAAAAGAAAGCAGTCACCCAATGAGTTATTATCCCCAGATAGCGCAGTATTTTATAGCAGCATATACCTTCAAAGAGTCAGAGAAAGCTGACCGTATATGGTCTAATTTTTTCTGGACTACACTTAAGATATTTCTTCTCACCTATTCTCTGGTATTGCCTTATCTAATCTCCAGGTCTCTGTTTAAAATTGCTTTAAATTTATGGTTTCCTAAATATATTAAAAAAATTTTAAAGAAAAATATTTGCTACTTTTCAGTCTCTAGCGGTTTTTCTGATCTTAGTTAAATAGATCATATCACTTAGCAATGAGCTTGGAGCACAAAAGGCCATAAAAAACATAGTTTTAAAAGTATAATTAAAAATCTCTGAATATTAACTTGGTGCTACCATTTGAAAAATCAAATTAGTTGATCTACCCTCTGCTCCCCTCCCTCCCCTCCCTCCGGAAGCTAAGAAGAGAGAGGCAAATGACTACCATAACAAAGAATAACTGGTGAGATGATGACCATAAAGGACAATTTGTCTTATAAACTTAATACACAGTAGAAACCAAGTGGAAAAGATATGAAACCACACAAAGTCTTTGGGTGATGAATTTTAATTAGTTTCACCACCAAACATTATTATCTCAATAGAAATTAAAACTATACCCTAAGCCTCAGTAGAAAAAATACTGCACAAACATAAAGATTTACTGAAGGAAAGAAAAATTGATGTTTACCTTTCTACCAGTTTACAGAATCACAGAATCACAGAATCACAGAATGTTCGGGGTTGGAAGGGACCTCTGTGGGTTACCTAGTCCAACCCTCCTGCCGAAGCAGGGTCACCTACAGCAGGCTGCACAGGACCTTGTCCAGGCGGGTCTTGAATATCTCCAGAGAAGGAGACTCCACAACCTCCCTG
>Ga0065711_1036487_pt1 | contig 20939 bp, 3 predicted proteins | sample Hoacrofraction12_FD_59098 | JGI IMG/M metagenome (GOLD analysis project Ga0065711, IMG submission 59098) | Hoatzin crop microbial communities from Cojedes, Venezuela - Epithelial fraction 12 v2 (version 2) | ecosystem: Host-associated > Birds > Digestive system > Esophagus > Crop | place...
CCCCAATATGAGTATGATCGTACACCTTTATTAGTCAGCAAAACAAGGTTTATATAGCAAAACTATTACAGCATCTGAATGGTTAAAACCCCAACCCATATATAGGCAAAACCACTGCAACTCGTTGTGATTGGTGCAGAGCTGCATCTCGAAGTGAAAAGAGTACTGTGGCAGGAAACAGCAACGTGACAGGAAGGAAGTGACAGTGTGGCAGGAAACGGTGACGTTCCCCCTGCTCCAGTGTCCCGAGCTCATTGCTTTGCCTTCCCAGCAGGGTTCTGTGTCAGCCGCTCCCAAGGCTCACCTCTGGATCAGAACCTGGGTTGCTCAAAGCACCAAACTATGTCCCCTCTCGTCCAGCCAGGACTCCACATATAGTAAGAAGTCACCTTCACAAAATTTAGAATTTTCACTCTTTACCTAGAATAGTCTATCCAATTTTCACTTTTTACCTACAATAGTCTATCCAAAATTTCTAGCAGCAGAACTATATTCAGAGAGAAACACCTGAAGCCCCTACACACAAGGATCTACCTAGAGGCATTCTTAACATCCAGCATTGAAGTCTATAGCAGTTATTTAGGGACTTAAACTGGGCTCAAACTTCAGAAAAAGTATATATTTTTTTCAGCTAGTAAAAATGAATTCAACCAAAAATAGCTTCTCACTCACAAATTAAGCTTTTTATTTTTTAAATTGAAGGAAAATGTGAGTCTTTGTCATAATAAATATTGTCATGAATGGTGTTAAATTAGATCTTTCAACATTTTTATTAAGATAAAGGCATTAAGCTTTATTATTTGAGCTCATTATAACAATTACTGAAAACAGAATCCATAAGAACAGTTTTGTACCAGCCAAACAATAAACCCCCATTTTTTTTCAAAATGGTAATATAAATTATTATTAAAAAATAAAGAAAATGCACATGAAATACTTTCATGTTTACTATTACTATTAGCTCTTAATATGAGTCATAAGAAAGTAATCACTAAATCTAATTCTGTTTCTACATATACGTGAAATGAGAAACTTGACATTTTGATACATTATGCTGTTTATAAAAAAATAGGAAAAAATAAAGGACTAGATTAGCCTTTCAAATCTGTGTAGCAACATAGAGCATACATAACAAGCTGTCATTCAAAGAGGGCTTTGCAAGTTATTTTTTATGTTTAATGATCTTATGGTGTCATTGTATCTCATGATGTGAGAATGACGCATTGCTGAAAGCAAACCAAAGAAAGTTAAAAACTTTGATGCCACTTTTAAAAATCATTAGGAATTTAGAAACTCACCTTTTAAAAGTAATTAGGAAATTAGAAACCCAACGTGATGCAGAATGAATGCTAGTATTTTATCTAGTTAACACTATTAACTTTATTGTAAATGTTGAAAGTATCTTAAAATAAATATTTCTAAATAATATAGAAATACATTATTTTGCAGGTACTGCTGTATCTGTAGATTCATGAGAGGTCCTCGTTTTACTCTTTTTCTGTAATGGTTGTAGAAAACTTACTATTCTTCTGAGGTGATATACTCATGTCCCAGACAGTTTTATATTCTAGAAAGTCTGAACAAAATTCCCGAGTAAACAAAGTTATTTCATCTTGACCATACTTTTTACCACTCTACCACTACCACTATTAAGCTGTTATTAAAGCTTGGTTCAATCTAACTTTACAATGCTGCATTTGACTAAAACTTTTACTTCATGATCTAAGAAATCTGCATTAACCAGTCTATATAAAATTGTTCAGGATATGGGACAAGAAAAGGTAATAGGTGCCTTTTTCCTTTTCCTTTTACATTGCATCAGGCCTTACAGAAACTTAGTTAGGAGGAAAGCAGAAAGAAAACCTCTTTGGATTAATGATGTCTTTGATATTTCTTGATGCTCTAAGTTGTTACATTGATATGAGGGAAAAAAATGCTTGAGGAAGTGAAAGAAGTAAATATTCTACACTAATCCCAAATGATGCTGAATGAAATTTTGGAAAAGAAATATACATAAGACATTTTTTTATCTGATTTTGTATAAGAGAATGCTGGTGGAGCAAGACTGAACAGTTACTTATAATATCGGGATTGCAAAATAGCCTGTTTTACTTTTTCCCAGAAGTCACATCCCACTTACTGCTGTTCATGATATTGTTTTTCTGTCTCATGTAAGACTTCTGTTTCATGTAAATGTGGCATATTCTGGTTCTAAATTTTTGATAAAAAAGTATTTCCACTGGGATTATTAAAAAGTTCTTCTCTCATGTTTGAATATTACTTTCAGAGTCAAGAGACACTATTGGTCCTATCTGTAACCTGTTCTTTATTTAAAGAGAAATTCTGAGTGTCTGAAATAATGTTTTAAATCACTATAGCACTGCAGCAACATTAATTTGCACTTCTAGATGAAAAATGAAAGACTAGATGTCAACATTATACAGCATAATTATGATGATGCTTCAGCTGAGTTTCAGCAGATGTCCTGTGGGGGTTAGGGTATCAGAAGCCAGAACAGAGTTGGGCTGTAAAAATACAGTCATTATGAACTCAATTCCTGATCCATGTCTTCTGAATATGCTGAATCTAACTCCATCTTCAGTTAGCATCATTGGTAATTGCTTACATGGACTAGAGATTATGGAACCATATGAATACAACAGTGACAGAAGAGAAAATGTTAATCCTTAATGTTTTCTGAACATTTCTGGCAGTTGATGTAGAGGCCTGTGGCATAGACAAAGAACACTGCACCCTGTCAAAACCACAGAGATCTCTTGGGTCCTTCACTACAGAAGGCAGAACCCCCCCCCCCAAAAATCGAAATTGTTGTGGATAAATAAAAAGAATGATTGTCTATGGTGTGATTTCTCTTCAAATTTATAAATGTGGCTAAAATTTAATCAGTGTTCTTTTCATCTTTAAAAGTGCTTGAAATGTTGTGGCACTCCTGACTTCCCTTACCACAATCAAAAGACCATGATACATTGATATGTTCCTTTAAGAAGTCGGATGTACAGAATTTATTTTCTCTCTGAGAGCATTCTTGGAACACCATTACCTCTTCGTGCAATTCACTGCATGTATTGACAAGGTCAAGGTAAAAATATAGAAGAAAAATTATGTATTTATTATTTAAACTAATTCCAGATATAGCAGTTAAAAGATACTAAAAAAAAAATCACTTTATTTCTATTCTAGAAGAACTTGTCAGAACCACAAGTGACAAATGCAGTCTTACCTTACCTTGAAGTAAGTAGAAACTTACCCTTGGATCAAAAGATACTGAAAAATGCTTTCAATCTCTTACTGTCTTGCAGTATCACTGAGTAAGCTACTGGGAGGTCCCAGTAAGCATATGTTTTCTTGGTCAGAAACCTGGTCAAATTTTGTATCAGGTCCCAGCCTGCTATTTTTTAAAAGATTGCATATTTGAATGGACAGGTGTGAGCAATATCTAGCTTTACCACTAGCTGGAGAATGACAGAGCAGAGACCAAGTCGGAAATCTTGTTTTGAATTTCCAATTTTTTGTACTGTTTTGTTAACAATGACCAGAGCAATGTTTTGTGTTCAGCCCCCAGTACTGCTTGAATTCCAGGAAATACTGAAAATATTTCTTTTAATTAACACTTCACTTATACACTTTCTTTTTTCTTTTGGTTAAGTCACAAAACTAGAAAAATCAAATTATTTATAATTACAGTTAAAATATTAATTTTGCAAGAAATGCTGAAAAAAATGAAAAGAATATAAAGACAATTTTAATTGAAAATTGTACTGAATGAAAAGTCTGAAATAATCAGAACTTTAATGTGAAAGTCTGAGTTACAGATCTTCTGGTTCTTATACTGAAAAATGCATCTATAAAATGCTGAAGAATAATTCTTGTGCTTTTCCATTTCATAATAAGGAATCAGAGTTTAAGAAACAGACCACAGTTCATTCACATTATATTTGAGAAAGTTCTATAAACATTTATTAACTTTAATAGGTTAAGTGTCATCTCTCTTTTGAATACTTTATACTAAGGAAAAAAAAAGAAAACTGCACATTTTATGATCTGCCAACACTGTAGTAGAGACTATCATTCATCCGGCCCTAAGCAGAACAGAAGAATGAACAAGAAGGAAAAATAGATTCAGAATCATGGCTGCATTTCCACAACCACTGTAAATAATACTCTGACTACAATAAGGGCCAGAATATTATCTCTGCACCCCAAGTTAATGTGAAAAACAATTGGGAAGGTCTCAAAAAATTTGAAGATCATTAGTCTGGATGAGAACAAAGCTTGGAAATGATCAGAGGACAGAGAAACTAAAATTGCAAGGCTGTGATTTAGCATGTGGTGAGTAACTGACAAAGTAATTCTGTGCACAAAGAGAAAAATCTTACCATTAGCAAGTGATTTTGCTATTTTTAGTTTTCATTTTAATGATCTTCTTTGAAAGTCCAGCTGAAAATTATGTTTCAGCATGATTTCCAGGTCAGGACTTTGTGAACAGCAGTGCTGAACGTGGAGAGACACAGTAGTAAATGGTTTGAGATTGTCACAGAATCACAGAATATTATGGGTTGGTAGGGACCTCTATGGGTCATCTAGTCCAAACCCCCTGCCAAAGCAGAGCTGCCTACAGCAGGCTGCACAGGACCTTGTCTAGGCAGGTGTTGAATATCTCCAGAGAAGGAGACTCCACAGCCTCCCTGGGCAGCCTGTTCCAGTGCTCCGTCACCCTCAGAGGGAATAAGTTCTTCCTCATGTTCAGCTGGAACTTCCTATGCTTCAGTTTGTGTCCGTTGACCCTTGTCCTGACGCTGGACACCACTGAAAAGAGTCTGGCCCCATCCTCCTGACACCCACCCTTCAGAAATTTATAAGCATTTATTAGGTCCCCTCGCAGCCTTCTCTTCTTCAGGCTGAACAAGCCCAGCTCCCTCAGCCTTTCCTCATAGCAGAGGTGTTCCAGTCCCCTCACCATCCTCGTAGCCCTCCGCTGGACTCTCTCCAGTAGCTCTTCATCTTTCTTGAAGTGGGGATCCCAGAACTGGACACAGTACTCCAGATGAGGCCTCACCAGGGCAGTGTAGAGGGGAAGGAGAACCTCCCTTGACCTGCTGGCCACACTCCTTCTAATGCATCCCAGGATCCTATTAGCTTTCTTGGCATCCAGGGCACACTGCTGGCTCATGGTCAACCTGTTGTCCACCAGGACACCCAGGTCCCTCTCCACAGAGCTGCTCTCCAGCAGATCCGCCCCAAGCCTGTACTGGTGGATGGGGTTGTTCCTCCCCAGGTGCAGGACCCTGCACTTGCCCTTGTTGAACCTCATCAGGTTCCTCTCTGCTCAACTTTCCAGCCTGTCCAGGTCCTTATTAAACATGTCAGTTGCAGAAAGGTCCAAATTCTAAACAAAAAAAAAATCCTCGTTGTAGTCAGCGCGGTATTAACACAGGCCTTAGACAGTCTGAGCGTGAAGAAGCAGAAAAAACAGATTTGGTACATCAACACATAGCATGATAGCATTTCTTCTTTTGGAGAGCTAGGAAAGGAAGAGAGTTGCCTCTTTTTATGACTTGGAGCTCCCACTTTGCTTCTTCCCTAAGGTCATACAACATAGCTGATGCATGTACCACCATGTCTCTATCATGGGGTTTAGACACTGTCAGTTCCTTTTCCCAGAAGTAGTGCCCTTTTTCAAGAGGTCACTGTATAAAGCCCTCTCCGCCCTTGTTGGAAACAGGGAAAGTGATCTGCAATCTTAGGTGTAGTGTTTCAAAAGCAATTCTCACTCTGAGATGGAGAATTGAAGACCTAGTGTTGTGAAGGCATCCACAGAGTCTTAGCAAAAGAAGTAAGAGGAGGAAAGAACGTGACCTATTGTCCTGAAAACAGGCTCTGAAGTCGAAACGTCTGATGCCATTACAGGCAGAGTTACATCTTCATCTTTCCGTTGTGGATAAACTGAGGGATCGTTCCTGGAAAACACACTTGTCAAGAAGGCAGAAAATAGTAAACTGAAAACCAGCAAAATGTCAAGGAGAGATCTCAGTTTCAGGAACAGAAAAAACCTGATATGTGTAGGAAAGGTTGTAGATTTATGAAACAACACTCGCTTCTAGCTTTCCCAGGTCAAAATGAGAAATAATAAACAATTGTCAGCATTGTATCTGCACCTAGAAGAGAAGACATATTCACACTGTCAGTCGTACACAGGGTGAATTCCTGAGTCTCCTTAAGCTACCAGGAGAGCTTTTTTATCTCCATTATGTCCATTATACTTCAAAAAAAGCTGTTTTCAGAAGGCACCATCAAGGACAGAGGACACTTGTGACTGAAAGAAAGAAATGTAGCTCCCATGCCATCTCTACTGCTCATTATATCGGCTGTGATATTGAAGGGATGAACAATATGTTTTGTCATAGCTCTATCCGCACATTAAATATGACAAAACAAGTTCTATGTCTTGTATTTTATCTATTAAGTTGGCTTACACACAATGATTATTTAAAAATTTCTGAATATGTGTAGTTTTGCAACTCAAAGTATTGCTAAGAGGCATGGCAAACCCCTAGGTATTTCATTTAACTGTTTACACACACTTAGGCATTTTATTCATATAATAAATAACTATTCATAGTAATTTATTGACTTTTTATTTTCTATGTAATAGTTTCAGTGATTTAATATAGCTCTAGAAAAGGATAGTCACATCTAATAGCAAGGAGTTCTAGGTTTATGACATGCTAAAGGTCACTGAACAATTATTGGGGTTACTAATTGACTTCAATTTTTTATAGATCTGTTAAAAAGTTGTAATGTATATATGGCATGCATGCTTTATAAGAATGATTTAATTATTGGATCACTTTCAAAGGTCTTAAAGAAAACACTGTGTAGACAAAGAAAGGTGATCGACTATAAAATGTTCCTGCAAGATTATGGTTCACTTTGGGATTTAATGAGATGCTTTCTACACACTATTACAACCAAATGAAAAGCAAAGTAACAGCATGGGTTGCTGTCACCTGTAGTGGGAGAGGGCTTTATTAGGTTTTACAGGTAATCGACACTCTTATTTATGTTTTCTCTCTTAAGATAAATTGGGACTGAGCCAAGTACATTTGAATTTTTAACTACAGTGTACTTCTAATAATAGAAAATAGATAAAATATACAGTGAATCAGGTAAAATATATTCTTTTAGTCTCAGAACAGCTTTTATAATTTTTTCACACATCTGTTTTCTGTTCATGATTTCATTTCTGTTCTTGATATTTTATGAAGCCTTCAGAAGAGTGGGAAAAGATGTCTATTTGCATCCCTAATGATTCTGTAAAATTGACTGAATGATACTGCAGCTGCAAGGATTCTTACGACATTTCAACACGTATGCCTTACTGCTTTCATTCCAATTGAAATAGGACAAAATTGAAAAGGTCCAGAGTACAAAACTGTTATTCAAATAGAAGAACACCTTACTCAAAAAATTTTTTCAGCTTCCTTCAGGGAGATAACTCATACTACACAGTGCTTGCTAAATGGACTTGCTGCCATTTAGCTATGCACTACTTAGGGTTATATTGTCAAAGATATACACACCCATAACTCCTCTTGATTTCAGTAGCATTAGTGGGATTTAGATACCATTCCAGTGGTACCCAAATACCATTGAGAATCTGTCTCTCAGTTAATTTAAAGGAGTCTTAAAGATTCTAAACCCACAAATTCACATTACGTTCACTTACATTTCCTCTCAGCTCACGTGAAAGTTCTGGAATAGTGTATGGTAGAATAATGGTAGAATGATATCTACTAACCCCTCCATCACCTGCCACTATGCTCAGACTAGTGTTCTTATTACTTTACTACAGCAGCATTTTTTGCTTAAAAAGAACAAAAAAACCTCGGAAGTCAGTTGTGCGTTTTTCATCTTATGGTGTAAGTGGTCTTATCATGTTGTACTGGGTTTGCGTGGCAAAGTTTTGGTAGTGGAGGGGTTACAGAGGTGGCTTCTGTGAAAAGCTTCTCGAAGCTTCCCCTATGTCCAATAAAGCCAATGCCACTGTCTCCAAGACAGACCCACCGCTGCCCATGGCTGAGCCCATCTGTGACAATGTATTTCAGAAAAGGAAAAAAACCTGCACAACTGTAGTCGAAGAGAGGAGTGAGACTATCTGAAAGAAACTCTGCAGACACCAGGGTCAGTGAGGAAGGAGGGAAAGAGGTCCTCCAGGCGCCGGAGCAGAGATTCCCCTGCAGTCTGTGGAACAGACCATGGTGAGACGGACAGTGCCCCTGCAGTCCGTGGAGGTCCACGGTGGAGCAGATAGCCACCTGTAGGCCATGGAAGACCCATCAGAGCAGGGGCATGCCTGAAGAAGTCTGTGACCCTGTGGAGAGCCTGTGCTGGAGCAGGATTCTGGTGGGATCTATGGCCCTGTTGAGAAAGGAGACCACGCCAGAGCAGGTTTGCTGTCAGGGCTTGTGACATTTTTCTGCTTCTCAAAATATTGTAGATTGTGGTATCACACTTCCACGAGAAGTTGAGAATCTTTGGACAGAACTGTGCGAGTGTGAATTCCCAGTGACCTGGAAGGTAATGAACCCAAGTTTATTCAAAAAGAGGTGGTAGGGGTGAAATAAGACAAATGGGTGCGTATCACCTGTTGGGGAATGCACTGGAGATGATGAACCCAAACCATTAGCTACCTTCTGGCAACCTGTGAGGTCAAACTCTGTCTTTCCACAAGGTGCTCAGCACTGCCATGTCCAGCAGAACTTTGGTGTTGGATATTTTACTGGTCAAACTAAGAACCACTACACTCTTCTAACAGTCACTGGAAGTTGGAACAAAAAGCTTAGAGAAATGTTGGCTTCAGATTTTGATCATCTGGGAATACAAATATTTTTTGGAGTCTGGTTCTGCTGTTTCTTAGAGGTGTTGCAAGCAGGAAGGATTATAGCAGAGTCTTCTTATTTAAAAACAAGTAACACAGACAGCCCATGCAATTATGTTCAGGTCATAAATCAAAAACAATGTGTATCTGTAGTGTTTATTGGAATAATGAAATCTTCTGAAAGTATAAACTCATGTATGAGGACTAGTGAGTCTGATTTCTTTACCCCATGCCAACTATTCTCTAGCAAGGGTACATGAAGAAATATTTGATTGTTCTTTGGTTCAGTTGCTTATCTTACTGTGTCTAAATGTGTTGTTCTGCAGACTCATTTCAATCTCTCCAATGTGACTCTGGACTCTACTTCAGAAGGAAAAGTGCATTGCATCTTGCTTTCTGTGGCCTGGAAACCTGCGAACATAGTTTGGAGACAAAACATGTCAGGGTCAGCCCAGGGTTAGATACAGGGACCAGATGCATGAGTTGTACTTCAGATTGTACCAGGCCAACTTCCTCTGACATAAGCTAAATTTGAAATTGTCCAATTCATTTAAAATTCTGGCTTTGAGTGAACAACCCAGACTTTGTAAAAAGTTTAAAATTTTTTCTTGCCCTGAGGTGGTAGGAAATTTTAAGACCATGACTTTTTCCTATATAGAATTGAACAGTTATTTTGTGTAAAGTTCTATGGTCTTGTAGAGAATAACCAGAGAACATGCTAATCTACTTTACGTGACTGAGTATTCCAGAAAAACAGAGCCAAGCACTAGCAGGAGGGATTGAAAACTTTAACTTTCAAGTTGGTTTAACTTGATTTGCCAAAAAAATACAAAACACAAAACAGGCACACTATGAAGTTCATAGATATATATAAATAAAGTTACTCTCAAAAAATGTCTTTCACAGTGTAAGAAAGAAATATGAAGCAAAACTTTTTCCCACAGTGAATTTCATTTTTGCACAGGCTACATTTCCAGCAAGTAAAACTTCGGCAGAAAATCCAAGCCAGATCAAGTTTGCAAGTAAAAGTTTAACCTGGAGGGCTCAGCATAAGAATCAAAACCTAAAATGAGTTCTAACTATAGATGAGTCAAGACCAGGGTCTTGATGTGCACTGAAGGAATTAAAGATTCTGCACTTTAAGTTATACTGTCTGATGAACTCAGTCATTCTGATCTGAGCGAATTTCTTCTGGACTGCAGTAGTTACTTGAAACTTTTGTCACAGACTACCATGTGGCTTGTTTGAAGAGCCAAGTACATCAGGAGATGTGAGGATGAAGGGGTAGCAGGTTGATGAGCAATGCTGCCTTGGAGGAAGCAGTCTGTGAAAAGGAAAGGGAAAACCCACAAATGTCTACAATATGACAAATGGTGCTACTTGGCAGGCAAAACACCTGACTTAAGTAACTTTTGAAGGAGACAGAGTAATCAGCATGAAGAATTGGCCTCTGTAGTGTAGTGTGAATGACCTATTATGGCTGGTCCATTAGCAGCAGTATGATAATTTTTTAAATCAAATTTATATTAATCATAAAGTGTTTCACATTTTGATGTAATATGCTTGATATGCTGTTCAATTTTTACCTTTAATTTAGATTTTTCATCTATTTTCCAAGGAAGGCCTCATTTAGGAAGTGAGCATAGACTGGTTCTAAATTAGAAGCTGACAATTCTAAAATAGAAAAAGTTTTCCTTTTGAATGAATTCAAAATCTTTGTTTCAAAATTTCCTCTAGACTTTTTAAAATTTTATAAATACATCTATTCAAAATAATAAAAATCAAAGTGAAGCTCTAAGCTATGAATAAATAGAAATTATTTGTAGCAATGCAACATCTGTAATGAATATTCAACGGTACTTTTTTGATATGGGGTGACTTTTAAGGATATGCTGCTGTTTTCAGTTCTTCAATCTTCAGATTAATATTTCTTGCTTGATTGAACAAATACTCAAAAATATAAGCTAGCAGGTACGTAAGATTTTAGATTTATATTTAATTCTGATTAATAGAAGCTATATACATGCACAAGAGAACTTATTTGTGAACTCTTAATGCATCATATCCATTTAATCCTAACGCCGGTTTTCTCCTCTAAGGGGAAAATATATTAAAGCCTACCTAGGGTCAATTTTGAAGGTTTTAGTGTATTTCCAAAGTAAAGAAAATGCCATTAGCCTTCAGAATAAGATGAGACATAGTGTTATGGAGTTAGACAGAGCACACAAGTAAGCACAGCGTACTGTGTTCAGAGGATTTTTGTCATGGGAGCAATCAGTACTGTCCCTGCTTTCCTGTTCACCCAAAGACAGAGTATATACCCTGTGCTGCACAACGTCAGATCCTCATGAACATCCCTCCCAGCTCAGTGCAGCTCCCAGTGGAGCGAAGTCCTAGACCTGTTGTGGCACAGGATGTGTTCAGACAGGACAGTTCAAGTGGGATGAGGCAAAGCCCAAGCTTGGGGAACAGAGGGGCTGGCTGGTCCCGACATGTTGGGTAGTCAACGATGACAAGGTCTTTCTTTGTTCTTCTTCATCCTTTCCCCCATAAGCATCATCTGCTCTGCCAAGGACCCTAGGAAAGACAGACTGTGCTTTGAATTCCTATAGCTAATTTTCCAGATAAGTGTAGGTCTCTTCCCTATATGTTTTCCATGGATTTTAAAATTAAAACTTACTAAAAAAAAAATCTGGGTGAACAGATATCTAGTCTGGTTATGATGGTAGCAAGAACAAATAAACTTACGATGCACAATATTACTGTCTAAGTTTGTAAATGTTTGTGTTCACAGTTTGTTCTAGTGATCTATGTCAGACATTTAAGAAGCCTAGAAGTAGCTCTGATGAATGAAAAAATCTATAGGTAGTTTGCTGCTTTTCCCTGTATGAGACATATATTTCAGTTGTTTATAACATTAATGAGGCAATTTCTGGATGACTACAGGAAAAGGGGATGATTTGCATTTTTGTTTACTTGACAAACTACAGTGTTTGTCCTCTTCAAACAGACTTCCCACTTGAGAATATCTACCCTTAATTACACTACCTAATAACCAAGATAGAATCACATGCATTAGACCAAAGTCTTATTGAAATGTGGGGAGCTTGTTACTGCTACCACCACCACCAACACACACACAACAGAAGTATGTTTGAGATATAGGCTATGTTTGACAGCCTGTTTATTAAAACTTATTAAAACACTTTATAATCTTTCTTTGTAAGAAAAAAGAGTAACATCACTTAAAGATGTTACTAGAGCAGCTCAAAAAAATTTTGTCGCGTGTTGATCATCTTAATCAGCATTAATAACTGAAAGCAAGTTAGTCACCTTTAGTACTAATGATACAAGAAATAAGATAGATTTAGATACTTAAAGCTCACCTTTAGAAATTATGTTGTATTTTTAAATTACTCTGATATTTTCTGCCATATACTGCAAAATATTTAAAATTTTTGTTTAATAATTTAAAGGAGAATATTATGCTCTGACTAGGCTTTAAACTAGAAAGGAATTTTCTAAAAAAATTTTAAACAGCAACCCATTATATGAACATTCATATACTGGGGTAAACTATGAACTGTAACTTAACATGTTAAAGTCATTTAATTAGTTGCTTAAACTTTTTTTTAATGTAATAGCAGGAAAGAGAAAGTGGCTAAAGTTCTTTTTGTAAGTGCACTACAGTTTCTCATGTTAATTCTTAAGACAACAATATTTTGACACAGTTCCACAACAAAGAAATTGCATCTACTAGTTTTAAGATTAAATTGACTTTTTTTGCTTTCATATTACTCTGCTCTGTTCTTTGAAGTGTAAATGTATTAGATATTTACTTAAGGAATCTAAAGAAATACAGGCTGCTGTGATATGTAGGTATTTGGTAGCTGATTTTATTAGATAGTCTGGATTGCAGTGTATCTCATCTGTAATGTAATATTAAATTTCCCCTGTGTCATTTTTTTTCTGCATATTAATAAACATTTTTTTTCAGGTTCTAGAACATACAGTTAAACACTAGCTTCAGTCACAAAGAGGCAGCAATAACCTACATAGTGATAATTATATTACAACAAATGGTCATCAAAGGTAAATGAAAACACTTTACTAATAACTGGATTTAAAAATTTAACTCCTTGTCAAAGGAATATGATAGCATTTCAATTCAATGTGAAATATAGGATACATGTCTTTAGCTCCGTATTTTTAATCAGGTTATTTAGTCAAGTGCAGCAAGGGTATATCACATGTTCACATATATGAATTATGAAAGATTATTTTAAAAATACAGAAAAAATCTCAAGATGTGTCATGTTTTGTTTTTTTTTTATTTCAATTTAACAAATATTAATTTCTGAGATCAGTATCAGCTTTTATTTTCTTATTCTACTTTAATAGTTTTCCATTCAAATAGAGGAGAAAGTGTTTAATTTATTTCCAATAATTCTGAAGCAGAATCAGATAGTTCAAATTTAAAGTAGAGATTTTTCAGATAAATTTTTAACAAAATATTTGTTTAGCATGCATCTATCAAGAAAAGAATATCTGAAAAATTTGTGAGAAATACCATCCCAAATACACTATTCTATAAAAACTAGATATCTCAGATATTATGTGGGTTGTCAACTGTAAAGAAGGAAACTGATTTAGAAAATTCAGTCTCATGACTGAGTGGCAAAAAATCTCAGGATTTTGTAGCTGGTTAATTCATAAGTCTTTCATTTTTGAGGTTGAAATTGTTTGAAAAGCATTTTACTCTCTTCCACTCATTAAATGGTCTTGAATTTGACATATGTGGTATGTACTTGCAGTGTGATCTTTCTCTATTTATAATTTGCTCATGTGACTGCAATTGAATTTCTGAGGTGAGTCCAGATCAACTGGAAATAAGTCTAATTATAAGAATAGTAAGTTCAGCCTTCAAAGTCTATGCTGTAGGATAAGACTGAATAATGACTTCTGTCATTAGCAGTAATATTTCCAATGATCTGTGTTACTCAATATTTATTTGGTCAATGATACACTAAATAAAGCAATGTAAACACATTAATAAAAGAACTGACCATAAAATACTCTGTGAGTTTCATATCACATCTAAAAGTTGAAATAACACTAGTATTGCATACAACAACCAAATTTTAACTCTTAACTTTGGATAGAACTTTGGACAGAAATTATAATAAATAATTTGTCAACAATTTTTCGAAGAGAAAGGCCTTTTTCCCTGCCTCCCCTCCTCAATGGGAGCACCTAGAACTCTTTTAGAGTACTTGAGTATTGAGATCCCCCTCACACTTCCATTATGAAGAGAATAGATGTGTTATTTTTACAATTTACCAGGTAGTCTCCTAAAGCACAATATTTAATAGAATTTATGAAATAAATATAAAACATATTGTAAATGGGATTTTTTTTTCTGAATTTTAACCTAGTTCATTGATTTTTTATTTGGGTAAAGAGAAAACCTAAATTATCTTCTTTCAGACTTTGGAGATTTAGCAGTAGGAGTAATGGTTTCCTCTCATTTGCTCTGGGATTTGGCCTATCCCAGAATAGCCAGGATTCATTTTTAATGAGTGACTAATAGACAAATGTACTACCAGTGTATTTTTGTCTGTATGATATCTAGATCTATTTAACTACAGTATTGCTGAATTTGCAACCAGACTGCAAGCAATCCAGTGTCTGATTTATGAATATCTTAGCTAATCTCACATTGCTTGGAAAACTAGTAGAGACAGATCAGCTAGATATCTCTGTGACTAAAATAGTCACGTGTGTTTAAATCATTAGGTCATTCATCAACGATGATGGAGACAGACAGTTATGCACAATTTTGTTTTGTCTGATTTGGCTTATAAACTTGATGCTTGCCCTTGTACAACCCCGTTGATGGCTATGCATTAGCAGTTATACATCACTTTCTGGGTTTTCACTGTTGATTGCTTGTGTATATCAAGAAGAACAGAAGAACTAGCAGAGATTCAGCTCAAAATGCACAACTTTGCTGTCAGAAAATATATTTGAAATGTGAGGATTAATTTCGAGTGCCTTCTGAAGAACAAGGATTTGGGTTACCATCTCTCATACACAAAATACAGGATCTCACTATTGTGATACGAAAAAAGTCTTCCTTTGGTTTTCATGAAAAAATAAGAAAGATAACTCCTGACAGATGTAAAGCCATTTCATAGATGTCGAATTTTAAATGGCCGAATTGCCACTAAACTCTTCGTTACTCCTAGGAGTTGCTTGTTGCTATGGGGAATACCAGTATGCCTTCGCTTATATGACTTCTCAGATTATACACTTACCTATATTTTTTCTGAGTATCACCAACAAGGTATGGTAGGCCAGCACTGGCCATTGGTTTGCTATTGAGTCCTAATTACATCTTGTTTTGATGAAGAGAGCATTTGGTGTCAGAGCTGTGAATGCAGCCATATGTCTTAACTACCCTTGACCTCCAGTTGTAAACAAATCTTACTCACAGGAATGCTTTTTTGTTGTTCTTGTTCTCTCTGAATTATTAAGCTGCTGACTGTCATTTTGAAGATCAGGACTCTTTACCTTTTCTGAAAAATGTTTAAATGTGAGAAAAATAATTCTTCACTAAGATTTTTTTGTCACTTTTTTGTTGATCTTTACAATGTAAAAATTAATTGGTTAAAAGTTTGTGCAGAACAAATTATTTAAGATATTTCGAACAAAACTGTTTCAAAGACCAACTTACTCTAAGGCCATAGCTGGCATCGTAAGAAATGCAGTGACTACAGTGACGTATTTAAGATTGTTCTCTAGATCCACTAAATGTGTTACATCCAGAAATTAATTGTATATTCTAACATCTAGAACAGGTAAAGAGAATCTGTGTTTCATGTATCTGCCATATAAGATCCACTTACATTCTGGATTCAGTCAAATTGTACTGGAAAGGATTAGTACAAAGACATAAAATAAAGCAAATTCTGCATCTAGAGCAAACAATTATGTTAAACATATATTGTGCTTGAAGGCAGAAGCAGTTAGTGCCACAGTCTGCACAGAGTTTTACTAAACAAATGTTCTCACATTGTGAATGCACTAGCGAGTGATGATAGATCACAGCAAAAGCTGATGGACTTCCTCACACTCTTACATCAGACATTGTCACGGGCGTGCTAGAGTCCTGAAGCATTCCTGAATATAAAACCTGAAAAAAACCAAACTTGAAGCTCTTCCCAGTTATACAGGTACCTAAGTGTCCTGGGTTCGGCCAGGACAGGGTTAATTTTCATCGGAATCATGTGCCGTCATGCTGGGTTCCGGTGGGGGGGGAGGGCTGGGCGGTGGGAACTCACTCGTGGCTGGGGAGCATGCGGTGACAGCTCTCTGGGTTGTGCAGTCTGGGTTGTGTTTTCTCCTTATCTGTATCGTTGTTGTTACTGTTCCCTTTGTTTTCTGTTCTGTTAAACTGCCCTTATCCCGACCCACCAGTTTCTGCCTGTTTCTTTCCATTCTCCTCCGCACCCCGGCAGACGGAGGGGCGGCCGCATGGCGCTTTTGTTGCTGGCCGCAGCCAAACCATAACATTAAGCCTTATTTTACCTGTGTCCTTGAGCATGATCTTTTTCAAAATTTGAAAGAGTCAATGTCCAGCTGGATAATCTGTGTGCTCCTTCTCATCTACAGCAGACCATGCAGTTTCACTTGGATTCTGTGTGTCAAATTCCTGCAACAATCTAAACCTCCTTCTCAATAAAAGTAAAATAAAACCTTTAAAAGTTTTACATAAGAAAATAATGTCTTTTGTGAAAGCTGGATATACATATTCATACCGATAACTGAATCTTAGCAGTACCTTTGGAACAGAATCACGAAAATACCAGTAGAGAGGAGTTGTTAGATCTGCAATCTAACATTATATTTTTAAATGTGTGACAATTGCACATACTAGCATAATTAGATATCAATGTGAAATCACTCTTTCATCATGTAGAGAAATATTGTTTCAGGGGGGAATGAGAGAGTAACTTTCCATGAAAAAATATATTGCATCTTTCTTCAAAGATAATTCAAATAGCTAACAGAAAACTGCAATAAATGATACTTCAAAATTATAGTTAAGCCATTCTTAAAGTAAAATTTTGTAGAGGAACTTGAGTTTGGACAAAAAAGTAAAGGTGCTGCATGTTGATTTTACTCCTCTGCCATACTGGAAAATCTATGTGCAGCATAACTTACACAGATAGGTGTAAGCCTGAACATTTGGGGTTTCTTATGAAGAACACTTTTTTCCCATAGAAAATAATATTTGCCTTTGGTATTTGAAAACACAGCAGCACTGCCCCTTTGTGAAACTGGAAAGTAATGATGGATGGCTGCAGTCATTACTGCACGTCGGCAGAAGGTTATGACACAGGCATTGCTCAAATACAGTCAATGTATAAAGAGGAGTCACGTTTTCAATTTCAAATCCCTTTCTCAAGATGTTTCTGTAATAAACAGGACTCAGAACAGGTGAAAATCAGACTTAGATATTTGGACGCAGACAACAGACACTCTGTTGCTTAGAGTTTAGTAAATCAGTCTAGCTAGCTCTGAGCTTCAAAGGGGTATGCAAAATTTGGTGTGAGAATAATTCCCAGCAGAAAGTGGATTTGTTTTATTTTGTTTTGTTTGGTTTGGTTTGATTTGGTTTTCCCCAGGAGAATAATGCTATAAATCTATGAGTAATTATATTCAAAGTCCCCCTTTTTATTTAAATGAATTAATTTTTCCTGGTTGAATGTTTTTGTAAACCTGTATGCAAGGTTTGTAGGTTTTCAGACAAGACCTTCTGAAAATTACTATTGATTTTGTGTATGTGACTTAAATAGTCATGATCGTTTCTCATCATCTGAATCTATACATCTATTGTAAAAGCTATAATGGGATACGAGAGGTGGATAGGTCTTAGCTGGGTCTTCCATGTACAAGTAAATTTTATTTGCCACTTAAAACCAAGAACTTGCTCCATTCTAGTTTGTTTATATTTTTGGATAATCTTACTACTTTTTATGACCCTTGAAAATGTCATGCTTTCCCATCCTCAACTAGATACATTCATGTGTAATGGCACAAAGTATATCATGCTCTAGAACCTCACTGTATGTCAAGCTCATTACAACAGTATTTTAAATATGTGAGCAAAGCATTAATGTGGTACAGAAAACACTAGTGGTTACTCTGCTTAAGTAAAGTCATAAGAAAATAGGGGTCTAAAAGAATAAGAAGGATTATACTCATACATATGAGAACAAAGACTTGTGTAAAAAATATTGGAAAAAAGAGGTTAATTCGGCTACAGTGTGTATGTATGCGAGACAGAGAAAGAAAGACTATTGAGCCATAATAAAACATTTTTTATGTTTATTTAACAGTAAGACCTGTTACCAAAAACAGCTAGGAAAAAGTGAGTTGTCAGCAACGTACAGATAATTCTAAAGAGAGTGGTATTTAGCCAATAATCTAGACAGATTATTGAAACTGTAGGTATGTACTGTCTATTGCAACTGGAAGGCATGATGGTTTTTTTGTGGAAGGGAATCATGGAATCACAGAACTTTCGGGGTTGGAAGGGACCTCTGTGGGTCATCTAGTCCAACACCCTGCCAAAGCAGGGTCACCAGCAGCAGGCTGCACAGGACTGCACCCAGGCGGGTCTTGAATATCTCCAGAGAAGGAGACTCCACAACCTCCCTGGGCAGCCTGTTCCAGTGCTCCGTCACGCTCAGAGGGAAGAAGTTCTTCCTCATGCTCAGGCGGAACTTCCTATGCTTCAGTTTGTGCCTGTTGCCCCTTGTCCTGTTGCTCGGCACCACTGTAAAGAGTCTGGCCCCATCCTCCTGACACCCACCCTTCAGATATCTATAAGCACTTGTTAGACCCTTCTCAGCCTTCTCTTCTTCAGGCTGAACAAGCCCAGTTCCCTCAGCCCCTCCTTGTAGGAGAGATTCTCCAGTTCCCTCACCATCCTCCTAGCCCTCCACTGGACTCTCTCCAGTAGCTCTTCATCTTTCTCGAACTGGTGAGCCTAGAACTGGACACAGTACTCTAAGATGTGGCCTCACTAGGGCTGCGTAGAAGGGGAGGACACTCTCCCTCGACCTACTGGCCACACTCCTCTTGATGCACCCCAGGATCTCATTGGCCTTCTTGGCAACCAGGGCACACTGCTGGCTCATGGTCAACCTGTCGTCCACCAGCACACCTAGGTCTGTCTCTGCGGAGCTGCTCTGCAGCAGGTCCACCCCAAGCCTGTACTGGTGCATGAGGTTTTTTCCTCCCCAGGTGCAGGACCCTGCGCTTGCCCTTGTTTAACCTCATCAGGTTTCTCTCTGTCCAACTTTCCAGCCTGTTCAGGTCTTGCTGAATGGCAGCACAGCCTTCCGATGTATCCACCACTCCTCCCAGTTTTGTGTCATCAGCAAACTTGCTGAGGGTGCACTCTAACTCTTCATCCAGGTCATTGATGAAGAAATTGAATAAGACTGGGCCCAGTACTGAACCCTGGGGGACACCACTAGTTACCAGCCCCCAACTAGACTCAGTGCCGCTGATGACAATCCTCTGAGTTCTGCCATTCAGCCAGTTCTCAATCCACCTCACTGACCACTCATCCAGCCCACACTGAGCTTCCCTAGGAGGATGTCATGGGAGACAGTGCCGAAGACCTTGCTGAAGTATAGGTAGACAACATCCACGGCTCTCCCCTCATCTACCCAGCCAGTCATGCCATCATAGAAAGCTATCATCAGATTGGTCAAGCATGATTTCCCCTTGGTGAATCGATGCTGACTACTTCTGATAACCTTCTTTTCTTCCACTTGCTTGATGATGGCCTCCAGGATAAGCTGCTCCATCACCTTTCCCGGAATGGAGGTGAGGCTGACCGGCCTGTAGTTCCCCGGGTCCTCCTTCTTGTCCTTTGTTAAGACTGGAGAGACACTGTCTTTTCTCCAGCCCTCTGGCACCTCTCCTGTCCTCCAGGACCTTTCAGAGATGATGGACAGTGGCTCAGCAAATCTTAGTTTTTTTAGCATTTCTTTTGAAATCCTTAAATATAATCAAATTCATATTTCAAAATAAAGTAATGTCAACATATTGTCTAAATTTGTTTTAATATTATTCAAAAAGGCTATTACAACAAAGAGTTTTGAAATTTCAAGTCCTTTCACTCAAAAACTTCATATCTGAATTTGCATTTTTACCCTGAATTTTAGTTCTGGTACAGCAAAATGATAATACAAAAATGTTTCAGCTACTTCTTTCTTGTGAATTCTAATCAATACAAATACTTTCTGTAATTCCAGAAATGCAAAAAGAACCCGGGAAGGTGAGTGTATTCTGATTTGCTTGTTAAATGATAGCAGCAGAGCTGTGGTGCCAGAGTTTCAGTGCTGAAGTTTAAGTCACCTAATCTCAGCTCTTGCACGCTTATGCAGAAGCTAAAAGGATTGTGTCACAATGCTTCCCTATTATTAGTACGACAGCTAGAAGAGAATGGTAATTTCTCTTCATTATGGCTAGAAACTGCAGGATTTGCTTTGTTTTGTACTAAAATGAAAAGATGATTACCTCTCAAGCTGCACAAGAAGCAACCAAGTAAACTTAAAAAGACAGATAAAATTCCACCTTGATTCAGACTGAGTCATGATTACATTTAAAATTATTTAAGCTAAAAAGGTACACAAAAACTGACATCTCACTTTCACAGAAAAATCACAAGTACTACAAGAGTTATCAACAAAAACAGGAGAGGAAGTCTAAAATAGATTTCCCTGTTTCACAGAATCACAGAATCACAGAATAGTAGGGGTTGGAAGGGACCTCTGTGGGTCATCTAGTCCAACCCTCTTGCCAAAGCAGGGTCACCTACAGTAGGCTGCACAGGATCTTGTCCAAGCGGGTCTTGAATATCTCCAGAGAAGGAGACTCCACAACCTCCCCGGGCAGCCTGTTCCAGTGCTCCGTCACCCTCAGAGGGAAGAAGTTCTTCCTCATGTTCAGACGGAAC
>Ga0065711_1005214_pt1 | contig 20935 bp, 13 predicted proteins | sample Hoacrofraction12_FD_59098 | JGI IMG/M metagenome (GOLD analysis project Ga0065711, IMG submission 59098) | Hoatzin crop microbial communities from Cojedes, Venezuela - Epithelial fraction 12 v2 (version 2) | ecosystem: Host-associated > Birds > Digestive system > Esophagus > Crop | place...
TTGGTTTCGGCTGCCGCCGGCAACAAAAGCGCCACGCAGCCGCCCCTCCCCCTGCCGGCGTGCGGAGGAGAATGGAAAGAAAGAGGCAGAAACTGGTGGGTCGGGATAAGGGCAGTTTGACAGAACAGCAAACAAAGGGAACAGGAACAACAACGATACAGATAAGGAGAAAACACAACAACGAACCGCACGACCCAGACAGCCGCTCTCCCGAACAGGACCAGCGCCGCGCCCCCCGAAGCCACGAGAGCGTTCCCGCCGCGCCTCCCCCTCCCACCGGAACCCAGCGTGACATCACATGGTATGGAATACCGGGCTCTGTCTGGCCAGGTGGGGTCAGCCCCCACTCCCCGGCTGTGCCCCTTCCTGGAGTCCGGTGAAAATTAACCCTGTCCTGGCGAAACCCAGGACACCTTTAAATATTTATGTACATATATATACATACACAAACCTACAGTATACTGTTCAGAGACATTTTTCTTTCGAGAATTCTATACAGTAGAAGTCTCTCAAAAAAAGTAATTAAAATGTTTATTTATTAAAAAAGTAAAAGTGAAACTTTTAAATATTTAAGAAAACAGATACTAGTAGAAAATATCTGGCAATAGAAGTAGGATGAAAGCAAGATGAAACAAAGAAAACCAAAACAACTTTAAGATGCCCGCAAAACAGCAGAAGCAGAATTATAAAACCGTATGAGAGCAATCAGGACAATTAGGATTTATTCTAAAGACGGAGCACTTCAAACTACTTATTTATTCCCCTCTTGCTCTCCCAGTACACTCACATTTCTATGCCCACTACTAGCAGAATCATGAAGTGGTGTATCGTCATCCAAGCCCTGCGTGTTCACATCAGCTCCTGCTGCTATCAGGACTTTAGCAACATCGTAGTAACCAACATTACAAGCTTCATGCAGTGGTGTCCAACCTATAGTGAAGAGTGACAAGTGTAAGTTTGAAAGGTCAACAGTTTAAGTTTGTTTTCTTCTCCTGTGTTACAGATCTCGATTTTCTTAAAACATTTCAAAATACACACAGTAGTTGACAGGAACATAATGCCATCCATCTGATGAACAACACATGCTTTATCAACGTTAAACCTCATGCCAAACTCCAAATTTTACTGTGATTAAACTGAATGCAGAAATCACTAATCAAATAGTAAAAGACAAAATCTGGCACAAAATCCCCAGGCTAAAAATGTTACAAATTCTTTGACCAGTGAGCATTTGAACACAGTGTTAGGTATATATAGAATAATGTTATTTATATGGAAACAGTCTGAAAACCACCCTATTGGAAAGAATAAGCATGGCAAATTATCATAATCAGTGCTCCTCTAGAGCCATTGAATGTGTACCAGGAATCACTAATAACATTCAGCAGCTATTCGTCTAGATAGTAAGCTATTAACAAATATTGGCAGAGAACTTACTCCTGATATTTCCTAGAATACTAGTAATTTTTAGCAATTTTGATTTCCACATTGATAACCTGCAGTTCGGTGCTCATTTTTTGTAGCAGAGCCTCAACTGAAGATGACAATCAACCCCCACAAGCTATATTCCTTACCTCAATTTCCTTTCCCCAACTCGATGCGTTCTGCTTCATAGCTGCCCTGAACTTCTAGCCTGCTGTTGATGCCTTCTCAAAGCCCAGTTCAGGGAAAGCATTCATCTTTTGTTTCCAACATAACCAGTACAAGTCTGGAAGCGTTTATTCACTTGAACTCCGCGTCTAATCAGTAATGGTCTTGTACATCCATGAAGAGGATGTTACAAGAAACCCGTAGTTTATATAATCCCTTAGTAAGGTAATTTCTCATCTTCATCTCTCACTCAACTTCTCCCCTGCCACTGATTTAAATAAATAAATAAATAAGCTAAAGAAATAAAAGAAAAAAGCTTCTACCTTATTTTACAGCAAAACAGTTCTTCCTGATCATCGTATACTAAATTTCCTCTCCAGTCATCACTTGGATCATTCACATCCAACACTGCCTGGCTACCACCTCCTCCTTTCCATTTTCTTGTCATTTGTCCTTTTCCCACTCAACCACAATGACGACACTCTTCTGTTCTCAGCCCTCTGATTCCTGTCATCTTTCCCCTTATTAATTCGCTCCGTAATTCATTCTTCTCCATGTTTTACTGCTTTGCCTTTCTATCCTTTCACAATGTCCAGCCTGCCAACTCTAGTCCTGGCTTGCTCTCAACATCTGTTTCCTTTACTCTTGTTCTTACACGGCAGTATCATTCTGGCAGATATCCCACGAGCAGGGTTACTTCCTCCATTACTAATGCATTTTCTGCTTCTTTAGTTCTGCCACATTCTTAGCTAAAAACTCTAATTCTCTAAACTTCACTGCATCCTAAATTCTTATTTTTCGCCACTCATGCCTCACTGCTCAAATCCTCCCCCTCTTCTTGACTTCCTCCTCTGCACAGGATCTTGAAGCTCAGCCACCTCTACTTCTCACTTTGGAGTACCAATGGAAAAGTATATCACTTAATCCCAAACACCTCCTCCAGAGTTCTGAATGAAGTCTCTAACGACTTGCTCCTAACTGATTCTCAGAACCGTCTCTCAGCCATTCTCCTCATCCTTTCATCTGCCTTTAAATATCAGTTAAATATCTGTATGAGGTCAGGCCGAGATGAAGCTACGAAGTTAACAACTTCCTTCATAGCAGCCCACACAGTGCTAAGCGTTGCTTTTGGGGCTAAACAGTGTTCATAACACAGTAGTGTTTCGGCTACTGCTGAACAGTGTCAAGGCTTTCTCTCTCCCTCCCCCTGGACAAGAGGCTGGGAGAGGACATTGCCTGCACAGCTGACCCAAACTGGCCAAAAGTATATTATATACCCTATGATGTCACGGTCACCAACATCTCAGGGAAAGAAGAAAGAAAGAGGGATGTTCGTAGTTACGGCATTTGTCTTCCCAAGCAACCGTTACATCTGCTGAAGCCCTGCTTCCCAGGGAGCACCTTGACATTTGCCTGCCGATGGGAAGCACTGAATGAAGTCCTCTTTTTCCTTTGCATGCACATGCAGCTTTTGCTTTTCTTACTAAACNGTCTTTAACTCACTCCATGAGGGCTTTTTTCCATCTAATTTTCTCCCCTGGCCCTGTTGAGGAAGGGAAGTAAGAGCAGCTGGGTGGGTGTCTGGCAGCCAGCCAAGGTTAACCCACCACAACATCTCTTCTTGAAGTGTTTCTATTCTCCTTGTAATTTCTATGGGCCTGTCTTCCCCTGAACCTCCCCCTCCTTTTCTAAAATTGCTCCTGTCAACAAGTTCTTCTCATCTTCCCCCTCAACTTCTCTGAAGACCTCACAGGGTTCTACATCCACTTGCTTTCTTTTATTCCTCTACATGCCAGTCCTGGGCAGCCTCAACTGGAAACATCAATTCAGCTACCCTCCATAAACCAAGAAATTACTGATCTGTTTCTTACCCAAAATCAAGATTTTAGTCCATCTCATTAATATCTTCTCTTGATGTCAAGTTTGAGCTAACAACTAATTGTACCACATAGTTCTTAATTTCTCCCACTGGTGCCTGCTACTTCAGCTCATCTCACTCATTTCTCACTGAGAATATAATTCTCACTATAACCACTCAGACTCACAAACCAAGCATCTTTAGCAGGCTTTGCTGTAGGCCAACTTCAAATTCTCATTCAGGTCTTCATTACATTTTTGCTTCTATTATGCAATGCCTCTAAAAACTTGAAACTGCTGGTGCTGCCACTTAATCATACTACTGAGAATTCTCAATATCATCTTTATTCCTTTGGATTTCCAGCAGCTCCCAACAAATTTTGTCACCTTTTCTCCAGCATTACTCTTCATATTGGAAGCACAGCCTTTTAAAAAACACAAAAAAACAGCCCCCCCCATGAAAACCAAAAGCAACATGGCCCTTTCTTGTATTCACTTCGTCACTTTCCCATGATTCACTTCTACTGCAGATGCAAAAAAAGTGAAGTGCTTAGAGCCAGTATTGACAGGTAGAATATTACAAGCAGTTCATTATGCTGTTTATATAATGTGCACTTGGTACTTGTATTATTTTTTTAGAGTTGTCCTTGCATTTAAGGGAGAAACATCTACTGATTCCTATCTTTTTATAGATGTCTCAGATTCCAACCCCACAACCACCTCCACACCTCACCTAAACCTTTATCCTCTGATTTAGCCTTCCTTTCACTCTGTGCCATCCCTCCTTGTTACCCCAACCTCCTTCTACGTCCTAGACTCTACCCAATACTCCAACTCCTAAGTTTTATGCCCTTTTACACTGGTTGAGGGAAAACCAGCAAGTACTTTGGCTTATCTCAGTATGTAAATGCATTTAATTTGGTGCCTGGCCAATCAACAATTGGCAACTACTGAACTCAAAACTGCAGGTTCTGTCTTCTGTGCAAGCATTATTTTGGGGATCTCACAGTCACTCTGCTGGAGATTTTTTATTAAAACATGTAGAAGCTTAACTACCACGACAGTATCAAAAGCAAAATAGGCAAAAAGTTTGTCAGCAGATTCCAAAAAATTATTTAGGAGGTCTTACAGACAAACAGACCATAAAGAAAGATACCAAATAAAGGATACTAAAAATATGGTACAAGTTACAATTTACATTAAAGTTCATCAATCAGTCCTGAAATCACAGCAAATACTGACATACCAAAACTATCATTAATCTAGTAGGACTAGATAACAAGTGCAAGCTATACCACACATCTGCCCTGGTGCATATTAGCTGTCCCAGTAAGACGACAACATACATTACAGTGTTACCACCTTCACTTGCATCTCCTCACATAGCCTACAATCCCATTATCAGTCACTGACTTTGCCTAGTATAATTCTACAAAATTCAGTAAGCGTGCATGCATATTTTTGTAAATACCTAGTATGCAAAGGCCCTGGCCACAACTGAAATCTCCAGGTATTAATATACTGTTCTAATAACATGCTGAGTGCTATAGTGTCCTAGTACTACCACTGTCATCAGAAATATAAAATATGATTTGAAAAATTCTAGTAAGTTTTAAGTTGTATTTTTTTTCATTTGTATATAGCTTGAACTGAAATGTAAGCTCTGATAACAACTTTAGCATTAATTTTGAATTTGTATAGGTAAGAGAACATGTATCAACTTACCTGCAAAATCTTTTACATTCACATTTGCACCTAAACGGATTAGCTCCTTAACCTGTTTAACATCCCCTCGAATTGCTGCCATATGTAGAGGAGTTTCCCCTCGTTCATTTCTCTTGTTAATTTTGTCTTTTTGTCTTGAAGAAGAGCTTGGAGTTTTCTTTTGTGCTGGTGTTGTTTGTAAGGGATGATTTAAGGTGGAATCTACAAAATGAATTTTTAAATGGTCACTGTAAGTTATTTACCACTGGTTTTACTTCACCTCATTTAACACTTGCATTCAAAGATGACAACAGTCAGTGAATAATTATGTTTAAGCAAAGGATGCATTTGACACTTCACATGTATCAATATGATGCCTATTTACAATGTGTAAAAGGGTGCTTTGCAAAAATCCCACTATTGTTAAAGTAGGTTTCAAGGACAGATGAAGTCTACCCAATCTACAATGTTCACGTTCTCTGGTATAAAATCTGCTGAAACAAGACAAAGCATGACCATGCAGATCAGTATCTACCCTGCTTTCCTTTCCTCCAGCACAATTCCATTGTATTTTTATGTAGTAGGATGCCAGTTTAAGGAATTACTGTCTGTGTATTGTACTCCATGCACTTCCTCAGCTGTGCCAACATAAATGTTTTTGAGTGGACTGGATAGTTTCTTAAGGAAACACAGCCATTCACTTTTAAATGCCAATATTGCAAAAACACTATACCTGTAGAACATATATGTACATAAAGATTTTTTTTAAATATAACTGGACCAAGGACAGTTTGAAGTTCTGAATTAAAACCAAGGTGTCTCCCCTTTCCCATTAAAAACTAAGAAAATGATCCAGTTTCCTTCTAAATTAAAAACCCGCCACAAACTGAGACAACAAGACAGTAGTTAAACTTCATAAAAAAACAGATAACATTTTATTTTTTAAATAATGCCTATAGAACAGTGTTTGAGAAGCAAAAATAATCAAAGGAAGAAAAAAGATTTCCAGGTTTTACAGTATCATAACGCAAAGCTTTGCACATAAATACAGAAGGTCAAGAATTTTTCATCAAATTACTCGTCAATGCAAAATAGAGTTCTAACAGAATTATGAATAATTTATTAAAAATTGCAACAAAAATCACAGATTGTTGAAAAACATTAGGGTTCAGAATATTCTGATTGGGACAGAATTAAACAGGCAGGAGGAAGAAGACTGTTAACTTTGTAAGATCACCTGGACTGTTGTCTCTTGCTGTCATCTGCATAAGAAGTGCCATCTGTTTGCGCTCTGACAGAGGATAACCAAAAAGAATGCTAACTGGTGTTGATTTCTTATTTCCAGCATCCTTCTTCATTTTCTTTTTCTCCGGACCTTCCTTCTCTGGAAATATTAACATTTAAAAACTCAAACTGCTGTTCTACTTGAACATTTTTCTGGAAATAAAAACATCCTTTTAAGGTACGTGAAATGATGATTGGTGGCAGGTGATGAAAAACAGAAACTGCATCTCTAATTTACTGCATTTGCATTAGTTTTGGTTACCTGTTTTAATCTTATCAGGATAATAAGCTACTGAGTTAAAGCACTTAAAGCTGTAAGGAGGATTACTAAAAAATTCTAAAAGATGAAAACCTGTTTCACTGGAGGAAGACTGTGTATGTCACAACTTTAATTTTCAGATAATCAAGTCAGGTGCTTAAAAAACTCTGTAAGATCAGCTAGGCAACTTTCAGCCTTGAAAACAGGTCTGAAACTGTGCTCTATTCTACTTGTCTCAAGACACCTATTAAAAATTAGGAAAAGACTTAATACTGGTATTTGTTAAGTAATTGGATAAAAGATTGTTCCTCTCAAACTCATCCTGTTACTTCACCTTAAAGCAATTTCTTCTCCAAAATTCATACCCTTCAAAAATATACAGCTATTTTATATACATAACTGCTTTCCTCTTATCAATATTTACAGAAGTTGTTTAATATTTCATGTCCAAGTTTTAAGCCAGGAGCTAAAATTACACATCTGAATAAACAGACCATTTCTAAAGCTATTCAGTACTTACAAACTGTCACAAATCTTCAGATTGGTTAGATGTGCTCTGAAATCAGACAGTTCTTTAATACCTAACAAATTTCAAAACTAGAATTTTATTTGTGTAATTTGGAAACTTTGGTCTATGTCTTCCATCCTTTTCAAAAGTTCTTCATTCTTCTGTGTGATGGTCTTGTAACAAACACAGGCATTTAGGTTAAAGTATGATAGAAACCAACTGATTTGTGATTAAGTGACTTTGCATAAATCACTTTTAACTGGAGCAGTATTTAACGATCTTAACATCAAACAAGTACAAAAATCTCAATGCATCACATTTTTTTTGCTATAACTTTTTTCCACAGATCTCCCTAACTTGTCGTTACTGTATAACTGTATTTTCTAGAGACATATTAGTTTGCATTTATGTGTAGCAAAGACCATCCATTTTCTGTAACTATCTCGTCCTTCCATGCAACTGCTCTTAACAAATTCTTATAAAATTGAACATTTTATATCTTGTAAGTAGCTTATACTACTTACACATTAGAGCTAAAATGTCTACCTTTTTCTTCAGAGCCCCTAAGATTACTACTTGAATATAAACGCACTGGATGTAAAAGATGGCTCAAGGAACCTTAGTCACAAATTAGGTGATTTGGAATTAAAATTTTTTTAAAGAGTTAAAAAAAAAAATTTCTAACACCCACTGTCAAGAAGGAATGGTTTAAAGCATATTCTAACAGACTCAAACAACAGAAACATCTCCAAACTCTGAGCAAATCGTTCCCTTGGTTTCCTTCCCTAAAAGCCCAGGTTCAGTATCAGCTTTCCCAGAGATCCTGCTCACTCTCCTGCACCTTCTCCTTTTGGAAGCCTCCCTGCTGACCACCATCCCAACAGACCTTTAACAGCTGGACTGGACTCTGCATCCTACAGTCACAGGTAATCCCAGGTGACCCTCCGGGCTGGACTACTGACCACAAAGATAGGGACAGAATTCAGTAGGGGTGTCTGTTGCCTGCTTTTTCTCCTCTGTGGCTGGCTGATGTGCTAACTCCCATAAAGCAAGCAAGAAGATGGAACGAAGCCGAGATCTAAAAATTACAACGGGGAATACGTAATAAATGAAAGGAGGGCAGGGGGAAAACTTGTTGCACTGATTAACTGGACTTGGCCATACTAAAATGCTAGAATTTGGCTGGGAATTGGTTGAGGCTTGGCTTGGGATTGTTACTACCAGTTAGATAAGCCTGGTTGGCACACTGATGTTTTTAGCTTGTTGTATAGTAAGTTATTTCACCTTATTCTTACTGTGACCGATTGCCATCTGATGAGACACTGTTCATCCAGTTTTAGCTAATCTTAGTATTTTGGGCCATACTGAAAAAAAAAATGTGGAAATACAATTAGGCTAAGTCAAAGTAGGGGGTGGGGATTTTGTTTTTATTACTGTCCCTGTGATTATACTGGTTTCCCACTTTCCTTTCTGAAATGTCGACCTCAAACACCTGTATGACAAAAACTTCATTAAAAAAAAAATCTGTCATGTGCAAAAGCAGAAAATCTTAAAACAGAACACTCCACTGAGGCAAGCTTCATTGACCTTCTGCAGACACACAGAAATTAATAAAAACTACAAATTAGGAGCTTAAGTTCCTTTGAGGTTCCTAACCATGCCAGTCCAGTTTTCATTAAGCCCCCAAATGACTCTTTTTATCTTTTGATTTTCTCCACTTCTGCCCTAGGCCCTCTCTGTGGCCCTCCCTGTTTCAGTCATTTCCTCTCAATTAATTTTCTGCCTTCCTAGCTTTCTCTAAATCTCATCTTCTAGGCTTGATTACAGACACAGGCTCTAGTAATGCAATGCTCTTGAAACACAGGAAGGCACATAAATAGTGCACATCTTGAATTCCATAATGACCAAATAAGAAATACATGATTTTACAGAATAAACCATTATGAGCCAGACTATTTTAAGAACGGAAAGTTACAGATCTATGTGTACACTGAAAAAAACCCTACAGATTTATCCATCATGTTTAAAAAGGAAACAAGATCCATTTTACAGAAGCGAATGATGAGATTTTTATGAACTGCACGCATCTCATACTCCTGAACATCTAAAAATTCATTCAATATCCAAATCAACACTATTGCCCTATTGGTAGAACATCTGCATAGGAAAATTTAAAGAAAACCTACAACAAAATTGTACTGTCAACTTTTCACTGCACATATGCTGTTCTCTCTCCAAGGACAATGTACAGCATACTCTTCATCAACTAATTTAGTACTTCATCAAAAACAACACATTTCAGTTTGTCTGGCATGATCTCCTGTTTCTTAGCTTATGCTATTTACTGCTTATGATTCTTGTCTTAAAAGATACATTAATTTTCATTCTGAATTATTCCTTACAATTTTATAGCTATACTCAGCCTGAGAAAACAATACATCAAAATAAGTGAAATAAATAATTTGGTGATCTAACTTTTACTTTTTTACTATACACTGTACTTTTCCAGGTATTTTTATCTGTTGATTTTTAGGTTTGTTGTTTTTTTAAACAAATTTGTTATAAAAGCCTACTATGTAAATGAGTGTAATTTACTCCCATTTCATGTTTAGTGTTGTCAAAGAACATGAAGATCCTCCTCTACATATTCCAATGCATTTCAGTGGTGGGGCAAATTATTATTCTTCTATTACCCTTTATTACCTGGACTAACTGGAGAGGTGGGCCTGTATGAACCTCATGAGGTTCAACCAGGTCAAGTGCAAGGTCCTACATCCGGGTCAGGGCAACCTCTGCTATCAGTAAAGGCTGAAGGATGAAGGGATTGAGAGCAGCCTTTCCAGGAAGGCCCCACCTGGAGTCCTGCATCCTGCTCTGGAGCCCCCAGCACAGGAAGGGCATGGAGCTGTTGGAGCGGGGCCAACGGCCACAAAAATGATCTGAGGCTGGAGCACCCCTCCCATGAGTGAAGGCTGAGAGAGTTGGGGCTGTTCAGCCTGGAGAAGAGCAGGCTCCGGGGAGACCTTACAGCAGCCTTTCAGTACTTAAAGGGGGCCCGTAAGAAAGATGGGGAAAATATTTTCAGCAAGGCCTGGTGTGACAGGACAAGGAGCAATGGCTTTAAACTAAGGGAGGGTAGATTCAGATTCAGACTAGATATAAGGAAGAAATTTTTTTTACCATGAGGGTGGTGAAACACTGGAACAGGTTGCCCGGAGAGGTGGTGGAGGCCCCATCCCTAGAAACATTCAGGGTCAGGTTGGACAGGGCTCTGAGCAACCTGGTCTGGCTGAAGATGTCCCTACTCACTGCAGGGGGGTTGGGCTAGATGGCCTTTAAAGGTCCCTTCCAACCCAAAGCATTCTATGATTCTGTGAGTTATTAACATAGTGTTTGCAAAGCATTTCTAGAGATTACAAATTAAAAGTACTAAATAAGAATATAATTTCTCTTACTAAGTTATACTGTAATTATGCCCTTACCAGTCAAAAAAAGGACACAATTTTATTAAAATTTATGTGAGGCTTCATATGTGTTTTCAGTAAATCTAAACAGCTCAATACACAAAATTAATATGATCAACAACATACCTTAAAAAAAAAATCTCAGGACTACAGCAGGTGCACCTGATAATCCATTTACTGGAATATGCCCTGTAAGAGGCTATTGCTTTCACCCCCCAAGATCTCATGCGTATGCCCTGGTTTTGAATGTACGAGATAAAACAACAGAGGATATAAGGGGTGGAAGGAAGCAAAAGGAAGGAGTAGGGCATATAAAAGAGAAATTTTTATACACAAAAAAAAGCCAAAAACTAACTTAAAAAAAAAATCCAAGCAAAATAACAATGCAACTGTTGATAAAGAAGCTACACAAATCCACAGAAAAAAATCTTATAAATTATTGGGAACGCACATTATGCTTATTCCAGAATATATTATAAGATTTGTTTTCACTGCTCCAAGAATATCATCACGCAGTACACTGTACTTTATTTAGGAGGAGAAGACCAACTTAACATTCAGGAACTTTGACTTCTTAGCCATTCTTTATCTTGTGGTAACAGAAAACTTTTCACAGCTGTGTACTTAATGTTTATACAAATTGAACAGTAATAACTTCCCTAACAGAGGAATAATATCAGTTTAAGAAATTAAGTTTAGGTAGGATTCAATGTATAAAATTGACTGTTAAAGTCAATTAGTGGTGTGGGGTTTTTTTTGTTTCTTGTTTTAGATTTTGAGCATTTTATTTTCAAAGTTTATGGAATACAAATGTCTTCTTTTACATTCACTCTCTTGTCACTTTTTGCTGTTCTTCAGCAGTTCAAAACAGAACATCAGGAAATTTCTTACTTGTTATTAAAAAACAAAAACTCTTCAAGTGGCTTCATGTTGAATTATCTTTATTAAGTAGCCTTGACAATATGCAGCCAAATCTATCTGGACAACATTCTTTTTAAGATTTTCCTTTTGCAATGTAAGCTTTTCGCCTAACACTTTAAAAATGATTTTAAAAAGCCAAGTTAGATGCAACAGTGAGTTAGGTGCATTTGAGAACTTATTTGTAGAAGAGATTAATGAAATTCACTCACAGTACTTAAACACACTGGCATGAGAAACATCAGAATCACCAGTGATTATTTTAGGAGAACTTAAGCATGACAGATTATGTCCCAAAGCAACCAATAATGTATCTGGTTGGGTTTGGTTGGGTTTTTTTTGATAAACTACAAATTCCAAGTCAAGTAGTTTCTAAATGTTTTAACAAAATAAATTATTAAATAATGTAACATGTAGATTTCTCAAAACAAATCACACCAAACTAACAGAATATTCAATTTGGTAAAATAACCACTTTAGTGGAAAAAGGACATGAAGCAAAAAGACCAAATTCAAACTTCAGGGCTCACGGTAGCCTGGTTTCATGTAGAACTCCTACCATAGTGCAAATTGTAAGGAATAACAGGATTAAGAAATAGGACCATGCGAAGCTATAATATGAACTGCTTGAAATAAATGCTTCTAAGGAATTTATAAGATTTAGTGACCTACAGCAAAAGACTAATACGCTTATTACTAACAAATGTAGAAGACAGGTCAAGATGATCAATTCTGCAGATGACGAAGTAAGAGAGACAGTTACTGAGATCTGTGTGATTGTGGTCATCTGGCTGACGTTATTTTAAAGAGAAACACATCATGATTGACTGCTGCTTCCTACCATCAGTGAAAGAGAAAGATTAGTATGTGATGAAGAGACCTCACAGTATACAGTATACTGTACACTGTAGAGATATCAAGGTACTATTGTGATACCTAATTAATCAAGTTTATGGTATATTTATTAAACCAAACTAGCACACACATAAACACACATACAAACCCGGTTACGCTTTCCTGCCTCTAGCCCAAACAACAGTTAAAGAAATTTGTAATAGTTGAACAATAAGTCCAAATCCAGCAAGCAGTAACACAGTGTGTAAACAATCCCTGTAACAGCCCCACTAACCTCTGTAACTATGGGAAGCACAAGTATAGAAATTGTGTTACTATGATGTATGCATGCAACATAAAGAGGTCAGTTGTTTTACTCTTCTGGATGTCAATTAAACGCTAAAAGAACTATGACTGTGCCATGTTTATACTACTTTAAAGACAGAAATTGAAGGGGTCAGAAAACAAAACCAAGATGCTTCTACAAAGACAAAATCTGGAGAACATAATTTCCAAAGAATGATAACAAACTAGCACATTCAGTGTAATTGTAACTCTTGCTGTTCTTCCTGAATAATCAACTATATAACAAGACTACAAAACCAACCAAACAAAAAGCCTACACTTATCTTCACAATGACATTTTTTTTCCGATCTGCAACTATGTTTAATTATTATGAAAAATTCAAAATTTCTCTCTTCAAACTGGTAAGGCAGAGAAAGGAAATAAACTTGTCCTTTGCAAAAACAGCACCTGCCCGTTGTTCTTATTCTGATAACCACATCAGAGGTTATTTAAAAATAACCCTATTAATTAAATAAATTAACAAAATTCAAATAATGCTACTTAAGCAGTCTAAATAAGAGACAGCTTTTCAATCAAATTATGTTTTTGGATTGGGAGGCTTCAAATCAGAGAACTTAAAAAAGGTATGAAAAATGCTTTTCCTTCCACCATCCATTCTATCAGACTTAATCAAAGCTTGCGTGTAGAATCCTTCATGAGATTAACTTAAATAAAGGTTAAAGCTATACTGCAAAATTTGCAGTATAAATAAATTTGACTGCAGTATGTGCATATCGTATTAGCTTTTTGTGGTTGCTCTGATCGAATGGGGATGTGAAAACAGAGCCCTCAGTTTAGGATAGCCATCCAGACCAGGACAGTGTAACAGACACGCCCCCTGCACAACAGAAGAAACTGAGGACAGGATGCTGCTGCTTAAAGACGGGTACACAGTGCCATTTCAGGGGCTGGCCTTGCCCCGCTGGCCTCTTCAGAAAGCCACAGGTCTCCTGTGACTCAGCTCTGTGCAGACTTCTCGGCTACTGCAGGCATCTCAGCTGGCACTGCATGATGACATTTAGGCAAGTGGACTCGGTCCTAACCAGTATGAAATCATCAGGAAAGTAACCTAAAGGCTAAATCTGAAAATATTTAATACTAATTTATGGCAGCGGTTTCTTAGGCAAAAACACTGATTTAAATCTAAATTTAGATAAACAAGAGGACTAGGATTGTTCTAGACTCTTACGGGACACTACAAATGCTGTTTGAGTTCAGTCTTGCCAAAACTGACTGGGTGTAAAATTTATTTTATGGATAGTTTTGTAGGAATCAAATTAAAAAAAAAATTTCAAAATTAAGTTAGTATTAATTAATTTTATGGATAGTTTTGTAGGAATCAAATTTAAAAAAAAATCCAAATTAAGTTAGTATTAGTTTTGGCTGTCCATGTTCATTATCACTTATAGTTCCTAGACAATACTTCAATGAAAAAAACCCCACCAGAAAAAGAAGCAAGAGGTGGAATTGCAGGGGGGCAATTTTTACAAAAATAAAGCAAAAAAAGACAAAAGCTTAGTTTATGAATGAATACTCTGGAGATAGAACAGAGACAGCTCTAATGATGTAAAGCTCTAAAAATTAGGTATTCCCATTCTTTGACTGATTTACCTGCCTAAACAGGACAAAATCCAGTTATCATGGGATTTCTACAATCAGCTAAAAACCCCATCATATGTATTGCAGATCATAGTTTAATTCAGTAAATGGTTTAATTAAATTTTTCATCCTAGAGCTACTTTTTATGGCATTTCTTGATTATTGTTCACCCAGACACATTTTTAGAACACCCTAAATCTTTAAAAACATTTGAAAATCAAACTCAGTAGTCTTCTCATCTGTTACAGAGACACTAATAAGCAAAGCAGTAAGAATATTTTGCTACTCTGAATTCTGAAAAAAACGTATTGGAAGGCTATTAAAAATAAAGCTATGGGGAAAGGATAAAATACATCCGGGAACGTAATAAACAGTGAGAAGAATGGAGTAGTACCACATATTATTTCAAAATCTTTTCAGTTGTGAATTGAAACAATCTTTGACCATTTCCCTTGAACATCACTACAGATTTTCAAAGTATCAGAAGAAAACTAAGATTTTTTTTTTTTTTTTTAAACACTAGCACCACTAGCTGATAAGAAGCTTTTCATCACCTCCTCTTTTTTCCCTCTGTCCGTGGTTACACTTTCATCTCCAAAAATTTACTTACTTCTTTCTCAAATAACATTTGCCATCTCTGTACATATTTACCAGGGAGACACTTCTGTCAGACATTACAGTTTAGTCCAGTGATGGCAAACCTTTTTAACGTATAATGCCAAGTTTGTGTCAGAAGCCGCGCTGCATTTCATCATCACTGATATCAGTCCTAATCCATGTCAGTGACAAATTTAGCACTGCTGTAAGTGGTTAATTCCCACTGGTCTAATCTAATTGGTTAGGTACAGAATCAGCATTACAAGAACTGTTTTTTCATCCTAGTAATGCTCCTTCCCCTAAAGTTTCTGGAAAGCTTATGCACCAAGTTCGTCATCTGTGAAACAGGGTAGTTGCTCTTACCTCAGCAGTAATTGAAATAGACAACAAGCTATGATGTTTGCTACACAGCAGTTAAATGCTATGTGCCTTCTGTTGTTACATTAAGTATTTCTTGCCCCTGCTTGAACTGTTTAACTCATCTCCCTGCTACAACCTGTAACAAAAAGATTTTGTAGTGTGCATGTTGTCTTTTTGTGCATGTCTAAGTGCCTAGAGTAATCGATCTTGTTTGTGGCAACTGTGACAATAGATGCTAATGCAAGAGAAACAGAAAGAATTACATTACCTTACAAGATGCTGTGACAATGAATTATTTAAATTGATGGGATTGAGGAGAGATGACAAAAGATTTTCAACACAGAAAATATTAGATAAATGCTAAATATTACTTCTAAATATATTTATTTCCATTACAAAAAATAGTTAAGAGTCTAATACCAAGCAATGAATTTAATAAAGCAAATACTAGGAGTGTACTTCTAATTTATACATGCTCTTTTCAGAATCAAGTGATATCATGAAGAGTGTAAGACTCTAGAATTCTGTAAAACCAATGAAAACAGATCTAAAGCCAAGACTATTGTTTTGTAATGTGACTATTTCAAATTTAGATTTCATGCCATATTCTCTTTACAGTAACAGAAATACATATGTAATAATATCCAGGAGCCAAATCTCCTGCATGAAATCAATCCTGGACAACAAATCAACATGTACTGAGGTATATACTTCTATCCTGGATTTAAATCTAAGCATATTAAGGGAATTATCTGTTTATAAAAATATTCAATTGTACAATGAGCACTGCATAAGAAACTGTAGTACCGAGTCTCTGAGAAATTTGGGGAACACGCCTTCTGGTGGCCTTCCAGAGGGCATGGATACTGTTCTGCCACCCACAGCACTATTATGGAGCTATGACATAGAAAATGAACTACCTAGTCTCAGAGATAACTGTACTTTTGGAACACATCGAGATCCCTCCATCTTGATTTGAAAAGAGCCATGTTAAGAATGGTATTCTGAAGTCTCAATATCAGTTCTAATAGAATATGCTTAAGTTAGGAAGAACTACCAGCCTGTGCAGAAGGGGTAACCTGAACAGATCATAGGAGCTTAGACTGAAAGAAAAGTTTGCTCTCCATAGCTAGTTTCGTTAGTTCCATAACTTCAGCAACGCATTCTTTTATATGGAGGACAGTACACCTGCCAATCTTTCCCACTCTCCCTCCCCAAAAAAGGCTATAAAAGGCTGACAGCTGTGTCATAAGTCAAGGCACTTACATGTCTGTTCACCAGTCTACTTGTTTAAATAAACGCACCTCTAGAGATGACAATGGAAAGAACTATTTATTACTAAAATAGAAGCAAAAGAATGAGGTTAGAAAACAACTGGAAAATGTAGATAGATTATGCTGGCATGCTAGCTCTTGCTAATGATAGGATGAAAGCCTATCAGACTGAGATGCAACAACCAGAAGCAAGCAAGCAACGTTTAGACTTAGTATCCTTTTTAAGAGGGGGAAAAAAAAAATCAATATAAAAACATAATATACAATTAATTAAATTAGGATGTATTTTACCAACAAATAATTAGTTAAGGAAATAAAAAGTTTCTACCTGTGTCTGAATTGCGATCTTCATTTCTGGATGGACTAATAGTAAAAGGAAGTTTACGTTTCATGGAAGACTTTTCTTTCGTCTCCTTCCCCACATCACTCCTATTCACTTTTGGAGTTTTGCTGTAGGATGCAATCTTGTCCTTGCTCTAATATAAATAAAAAGTATACTAAGTAATTTTTGCATAAAGCAGAATAGTCTTATAATGTATACAGACTGAAAAGACTGCTATGCGAGAACGTATGTGCATGTGTGTAAGTATGTGTATTACATAGTTTATCTGAAAACTTTTAAAGTAACTTCACTAAAAAGAAAGAAATGCCATCGATTAGAATTAGTATCTTCTGTGTTATTTCTACTTTGAGATAAATCACTGTAGAACTGCTGTTCACTATTAGAGTCCTGATTAATAAGCAAAGGAACAACACAAACTGGACAAGAATTTACTAAGTCTTAATGACCATCCCAATTTCCTTCCCTGACCATAACATATCACGTTAAAAGCACATACTGCAGTTCAGACTGAATAGTAACACAATAACAGCAAAAATCCCTCTAACAACCCTCCCCTGCCTCCACACCCACCCTGCAATCAATCTGTACAGAACTCCCTTTCTATTTCAACAAGAATAATAGTGTAGTGTTTCCTTTTCTACAGCAAAATTTTCTAAGAACTTGGAAAACCTATGAAGAAGCTTTTTTAACTGGTATCAAATTTAGAAAAAATAGGTACAAGCTATTTGGAATTTTTAGTTGCACAAAGCTAAGATTTTTGGCTTATAAAACATCTTTCAAGATAAACAGAGAAAAGCCTAGATGGGCACAATATTAACTCATGTTTGATTACTTTGATAAGGTCAAAATATGTAAAAGATACCAGGCTAGTGAGAAGACTGCTTGAGACAATGCTCTGCAAACCCCAACATTTTGGCCTACCAATGAAGATGCAATGTAGACACACGTTTCTGTTCATTACATGCTTCAGAAACACATCTTCCAGCTACCTCAGCTATCACAACTCCACAGCTTTGTATCATTCTTAACAGGTGATTGGATGAAACTACTAACAGATTCATTTTCTAAAGGCAGAAGAGGCTGCTCCTTGGTACTTCTGAAGCAAGAAGTTAAAAGATTTATTCTCATTAGAGGAAAACTGGAAAATAACTCCAAGCAAAGGCACTATTCTCAAGGGCACCTTTCCTTTTTATAAAAACAAACACAGGTAAGAAGAGTAGTTTCATTATATCATCTGACACTGAGTTTGAACTGTTGCCAAAAGGGTAGGCAGAAGTGATTACAAAAATAACCTGCAAACAAACTCTACCATCTTCAGATTACAATTGTCTGTACCAGGGAAATCACAAAGAAGGCATCAGTTAGGAGAACTCCTGAAGTAAAAGGTCAATGCCCCCAAGAGAAAACCTTCACTCTGAGGCTGGAAACCTCAAACACATCCCCCCCGGCCCCATCCACAACCCCAAACCGAAACACAGAATAAATCTCACACACCAAAACCAACCCCACCCCCCACCCCCCTTTTTCTTACATGCTAGAACAAGAACATCTAAAACCCCTTAAGACTACCCTAAGCCCTTGGGAGATAACGTGTCTGTGCTATGATTTTTGAAAGAAGCTAATCCATCTAACACAACTGACCATTCACAAATACATCTGTAAGTTGACAAAAATGGATCCAAACTCCGTTAAGCCCATTCCGAGCTCTGCCACTACGTGAGTTTCTCTTCGGCCCAATCTCACCAAAAGCGCTCTCATCCCTTGTTCCAAACAATCCAATTATTTCTCATATGTATGTATGTGAATTTCCCACAATATAATAAAGAGGTACTAAAATTTTATTGCTTTCTCTCGAATATTATCTTATATTAGGTACTATGCAACAGGAAGGATCAATTAAAAATAATTTTAAATTCCTCAGCAGGCAATACTGGTTTTAACTTGCTCTGTAGAAAAAAAGGCAAAATTCTTGGGGTTAGTAATCCTTAAAAAGAATCCGTTTTTTTGGTACTAATCAGTAAAATACATTGGTAGGTGCTCAGACCAAGCTGTTTAAATAATTTGATAGCTTCACATCTTTTCTTATTCTTAAATTGTATATATGCATTATGTTAAATATTATGACTGATGTACTACTTTTGAGAATCACTGAGTATCAATTTTGTGATGATCTAATTAGGAGAGACAGTTCAAAATGCATACTTTCATATAAAGATGCACTGAGAATGAAAGAACAGGCTATACACAGAATACACAGAAACTGAAAAAATGAGTGTTTTGTTGCCTAGCTGTGGAAATAAACATTTAGCCACCATCAGTGGTTGACTTCCCAACCCAAAGATGTAATGAGCAGAGAAGTCTGTACAAAGTCAATGCTATTTAGTATTATCAGTAACAATGCTGAAAGCGAGATGCAATTAGATATGCAGACACCATCACAACTGGGAGAGAGGGAGAACCAAAGAGCACTGGCAAACAGAAAATATAGTTACCAGCGAATTTGAGAAACAGTCTAAATACACAACAAAACTGGAAAAGCCAGGATAAAACCAAGGTTCTACAAACTGATTAAAATAATTAACGGTACCATCAGAAGACTCCACATTAAAAGCCAGAAAACTCTTAACAGCCTCTTGGATTCAACTTCAAGCAAAGGAAGGCAAGAGGAGGTAAGCAAGCCCTGTGGGTTAAAACAAGCATTTCAATGTAAAGAGCGAGCATTCACGGTTCCAACTGCTCCTGGCCACTGCAAACAGCATGGACACCTCTTCTCCAGAGCCCATGGCAAGGTTCAAAATGCAGCATTAACAGGTCTATGTACTAGTTTAACGTGATCCACGGAAGCAACCTAAACTGAAACTGATGTCTTTTACAAAGCAACCTGTAACTTAGAATTTCTGTGGACTTTCTAAAGAGCTTCATTAATCTGAAGTGAACACTGCTAATCAAATAAAACACTGAAGATATGCTAATGGTCAGATACATAAACTATTGCTGCAAAGAGAAAGGCATTACATACTCTCAAGGTCCACTACAGTCAGAGAACATTTAATGGCTTTAGACTGCAACAGGAGACAAGCAAATGTTATTTATCCTTCTACTAAGTATTTAACTCTATGCCAGTCACTGTCACTAAGTATCAGAATAAACTGCCCAAGGAGACTGGAATTTCCACCAGGCAAGGCTTTAAAGAAAAGGTCTGGCAAACATCTGTCAAGAACCGAGTACAGCTTATTCTACTCTGGGGCAAATGGATGAACTGGATCTGCACGTCTCAACATTTAATGCATGCCTCACTGGAGGATGTAGTAACAAGGAAGAATCTTCTCTGTCAACAAAACCATACTAGTGTGCTATGATGAGGAACACATTTTTAATCTGTTCAACATAAAACGTCTCGGAACGCTAACAAACAGCAGTCTGGACAATTTCTTGATATCTCATTCCAGCTCTATCGTCTGGCAACTCTACAATCAATGACAATACACAAAAGGAGACAGACTGCCATATAATCTAGCAGATGTACTAAACCCCCTTCTTAGAATCTGAGTCCTACAATAGTCCCCAAAGCCATTTTAATACCATGCAGAACATACTTCAGTATGTAATTATCTTTGATAGGCAGTAGAAGAATGCTTATTCTCCAAGGGGAAATCGTGCCTGACCAATCTGATAGCTTTCTATGATGACATGACTGGCTGGGTAGACGAAGGGAGAGCCGTGGATGTTGTCTACCTAGACTTCAGCAAGGCTTTCGACACTGTCTCCCATAATATCCTCCTAGGGAAGCTCAGGCAGTATGGGCTGGATGAGTGGTCGGTGGGGTGGATTGAGAACTGGCTGAATGGCAGAACTCAGAGGGTTGTCACCAGCGGCGCTGAGTCTAGTTGGAGGCTGGTAACTAGTGGTGTCCCTCAGGGGTCAGTACTGGGCCCAGCCTTGTTCAACTTCTTCATCAACGACCTGGATGAAGAGTTAGAATGTACCCTCAGCAAGTT
>Ga0065711_1036488_pt1 | contig 20935 bp, 9 predicted proteins | sample Hoacrofraction12_FD_59098 | JGI IMG/M metagenome (GOLD analysis project Ga0065711, IMG submission 59098) | Hoatzin crop microbial communities from Cojedes, Venezuela - Epithelial fraction 12 v2 (version 2) | ecosystem: Host-associated > Birds > Digestive system > Esophagus > Crop | place...
GAGAGATCTCACTTAAGTGAGCTAACTTTTAGCTCCCAAACACGACTTAAATTACAGCTGTGATATGACAAAAGAATCATTTTAATGGCTATTTTTCTGCTATTTCAAGTAACAGAGATAATGAAGTAATATGTGAGGTTTGAGATTACCAACCTGGAAAACAAAGTTCTCAATAGTAGGAGAGGAAATCTTCCCCCATGGGTCCAGTACGAGGAGGAGTATCTCATGCTCTAAATCCATGTTAAGTAAGCACCCATATCCAAGTTACAATAAGCATCAACTGAGACAGAGTACTTTTGTCTTTCACGTGGACACTTTCTCAATAGAGAGTCTGCACTTTAAAAAGACAAAGTGTTGGATTTTTTCCTTTAGCATCACTAAAGCGTAACCGAATCCATTAACAGAGTATCCACAAAAGACAATTCTGAGACTTGCTCCTGCCCTCTGCCCTTATCCCGTGTAAAGTTTGTATGCTACAGTACATTTCAGGATATGCAATTTACACTGGCATCGATTACAGAGAAGAAAGATTTCTCTATTCTCTAACCTCAAGCCACTAAATGCCAAGTGGTTCAACAAAGCAGTTAACAATGATTCCAACCTGACTGCTCATATGCTTAAAATCAAGCCAGCAGTTTTGAGTTTTGCTGGATCAGGGCCAAAGCATTCAGCAATTTGCCAGCTCAAACCCATGCTGTCTATAAACAAGGAAAACAAATTCACCATGAAAATAAGTTCCCCACACATTTACAAATCCATTCCAGGCATTGAAAATAATGTCTAGGTGTCAGTCACAAAATACGGCACAGTAGCAATCACACACCAAGTGCAACAAGGATCCAAAAGTCTCATTCAAGGACTAGGGCATTGAAAATTGTGATGAAAAGTTCAAAGTTTTACTCCACAGTGTCAATAAAATTCACTATATGTTTTTCATCTCCCCAAAAATCCAGGTTTTCTGCCGATAAACCTCTCAGGCAATCAAGGGAAAACTGAGAACTTAAAAAAGTTATTGATGCTCCTACTGTAAAGGGTTCCCTTGACTGCAGCTAAGTTGCTCTTGACTTTCACTAGTATGACTGGTACCACAGTCAGGCCCATTCAAGTTAAAGTAATCCAGTGCTTGAACGAGACTACTGGGTTAAAAAGTAATAAAGTGACATAGTAAAACTTGTATTTGTAAAATGCACCTGCATAAAACAAACTGTCTACCAACACTAGGCCAAACCAGGCATTACTCTTACACCCAGTGCAGCCCTGGGACTCCACCAGGTTTCTGCTCACATAGAATTTAGCCTGCCACATCCACTGAGTGCATCTATTGACAAACCTAATGCGTCAAGAAAGAAAACCTGACTCTTGGCTTAAGATGGATGAAGGGCAAACTGTGAACCATAATGTTAAGAGCAGCAAGAAGATTTAACATCAAAGACATCTACACAAGCCCCTCATTAGCAGTCATCTACAGATCAGTAGAATCCCACTAAACATAGCCACAGCGCTACCGAAATATTTGGAGATCGGATTAAAAACACTACCATTGCAATTTCCACTGCCTGAATCTTGTTTTACTAGCTGTGGGGAAGGGAATCCTTGCTTACTAATCAGAAACTGCTAGAAAATAAAAGCACTACACAATGTGATCTTACGACTATAAATGTCACAAAGCAGTATTTCACTTGTTATAGCTTGATGTAATAGAAACATCCAGTACTAAGAAATACCAGAATTGCTAAACTGGCTTCTACAAGGCAGCAAGGCCATGGTACGTGTCAAGAAGTGACGGTTTTGAGAAAGCTGAGTTACTGTGCAGCTGGATTCCCAAGTGCGCATCCCTATACACAGATGTTTATAATACTTACTGAAGAGAAGCAAAAAGCCTACTATGAAAACTAGAACCCCTGTGCAACTGACTTAAACGTAAATCGGTACTTTTGAATGCACAAACTGAAACCAAGACAGCTAATAGCTTTCCACACCCTTGGAAATATTTTTTTTTTTAAATGTTAGCATTTGGAAAGAATTGGCAGTTCAGGGAGGACTAAACACAGACACAAGCAACCCTTAGAAGCTGCTCTCGTGACAACACTTCCAAAAGCTGCGGAAGAAGTATGAAGAACTAATCTTGGTTTGGGCATCTTACATAAGCTTCAGGGCAAAGTTTATCCTACTACCACCTACCTTTAAGAAACCACACTCACTTCCTCGCTTTCTAACAGATAAAATAAAGGCTGGGTAAACTATCTCTCCCTCAGCATCTTGGTACAAATTTTCTTCCAAGCTGAGCTATGCTTTGGTCACTCATATCACAGACCTACAGCTACAATAAACTGTTTAAACAATACTTTGGTCTAATTGTGTCTCTGGTTATTGTATATGGTAACCTGCAGAAAAGGAACACTAACAATTAAAGCTAAATACAGTAGAAGTCTCTCTGACATGCGGTATCAAAATACCCCGCACAAAATTCTTCAGTACTTAAACAAGATCCCCACTGAAATGTTTGCAAACAATAAAAGCAGTGCAAAAGTTGGATTAATAACTTCAAAATGCTGCAACCAAAATTCTCTATGAGCAACAACAAAGGCAATCTTTGTCGTGAGAAGCCATTCATCTACTGAAGTATCTCAAGCTCAGCCAGAAAGCCTTAGTTCTGACTTGAGCTGACTACGTGTTATCTGTTCCTCATCACCCTGCTCCGTTGCAAGAGGAACTTGAATTCCTGTTTAACACTCTCGCTGGCCACCCACACTGCATGAGACTAAGTCAACCAGGACCCAGTAACGCAGAGCATGGTAATCAAGATCACAGTGGAAATTACTCAAGATGCCTACAGGGCAATCGTTAAACGTTCCTTAGTTGGTATGATGTCAGAGTAATGTATGGCATTAAAGGGTACAGATTGCGTTATCTCAAAGCATTGCTGCCCTGTTCCAGTCAAACACTTTCTGCACGAGCTTCTTGAACCACAGCTCCCACCATCAGCCTAAAGAAGGGCCAAGCATTTTCCCATGTGTGAGGTACACGTGCCAAGTGAGGTTTTAACCACACCTCCAGATCTCCTATGGCTCTTCTCTCTTCCTCTTCCCTCGATACACTCTTCAGTGATTCTGGCTGCCAGAATTTTTCTTGATACCCACTTCCTGCGGATGATCAGCCTACATTCTGTTTTGTTCTATTCCCTCAGTTCTTCTTCCCATTCATACCAACCACAGTTAAAGATAGATGAAAGCAAAAAGGTATTGCTGATGGCAGCACCACAGGAATACAGTCCCACATAGGATACCCTCTGCAGTCCTGAGGAGCGTATAAGAGACCAAAGGGGAGGGAAGCGGTAACAAAGTGCTGCTGTGGAGAAGCACACAGGCCTGTACTGGTCAAAAATGATGCTCCAGCCTGCAGTGCTTTGCAGAGAAACTTCAGATCATGAGAAAATACCACACCACATGTGGCTTTGCTATGTGCATCAGGATTGGACTATGTGCATTACAGCAAGGTAAAAATAAAAGAGAAATTTCTGACTGGTGTTATTAGGCACGTTCAAACAAGGTAACTGATCCAGTCCCGATCCACCGAATTTGCTTTGAGGAAAAAACTTTGTGAAGTCCCAGACAATGTCTAATGGATCTTACTTCTGCAAGCACAAGGTCCTTGCCCCAGCTCAACTTCCCCTATGATGTGAATCATGAACTTGCTGTATTTGAGAGTCCTGGCATTAATCCCACTGGCATAAACAACCAAAGCAGTTGGGGTTGAAAAGTTGAGGGGGTTTTATATTCCAACAACCACTCCTCGGCAATGCCAAAATTAAGTGCTGAAGTATGTAATCACAACGTAACATTTTTATATTCATGGTAGGGATCTAACAGAAGCCACCAAGACACTGTTCTTCCTTGAAACTACCTTACTTCTTAGAAGCCTGGTGCAGCAGTTACCAGTTGTCCAGCACTGAGATGTTCTCCAATTTGTCCTATGTTTATTCTGGGAAATAAACAACCTAAATAACTTGAACATACTTAGGAGTGTACATACAGAATAAGATCCTCATTTGGTGTAAAATGTCCCAGCAGCACTGCCTTCAGTGGCATTATACTGTGGGATGTGCAGTAAGTGAGAGTCTGGCATAAGAAGTATCTGAAGTGTAATTATTTGATTAAGATAAATAGTAAAAATGTTTGATTTTTAAATAGTGGAGAGGACTTCCCTTGCACATTGAGGAACATTTTTCATGTAAGCAGAACAATGATGTCCTGATACTGGATACTAGCAGCTGTGCTTCATGCACTCACTTTGGGAACAGGAAACATTTACTAGGACTATCTTTCTCTCATCTTTGGAGTTACTACACATTTTTATTTTTCTGTTTTTACTTGCTTATCCCTTTTATTCTTACTGCTCCTCTCCTTCCCCAGATTACAGCCTCGCTATTATACTGGAAAATTAAAGCAACTCTGGACATTTTTACTTGTGATTTATTTTAAATCAAAAGCCTTATGAAATTAGGCACGTGTTGTTAAAGTTCCAGCTCTTGGATTTGTTATAACTTATATCTGAGCAAAACAAAGTCCAAATTTATGCTTCATAAATCTCTCCTACTCTTCTTCTTTCACAAAACTTACTAATGTTGTTACGTTTCTATTCAAGCATTTCAATTTACATACAAGCTTTTCTTATAATATGCCTGGGATAAATGGTATGTGTTACAACCCCCAGTTCATATAACCTGTAAGCAATTCACAGGCAGCTGTCTCATGTCCTTCAATTCACTAATAAAGACACTAAATCAGTGTCTGGCCATGCATTTCTAAGAAAACAGTGCCAAAACCAGGCACTGCTCTTCTCTCCCCCTCCCAAGTTTAAGACAAAACAAGAGTTCAGACTCTTCAGCATGTCGATAACAGCAAGCCTGGGAGTCCACTGGCAGGTATGGACAAGGCGTGCTCCTGCTGCTGTTTCCCATTTGCATGACCACTCCAGACATACTGATTCTCATGTGGAAATCCTCCGAGCGTTGGGCGTCACGAGCCCCCATGGCTTCAGTGCAGACTCCCAGCACCCTGGCACTGCCTTGGAGGGTTTGAGCCCCAGCGCCACCCCACGCCTCTTTTCAGCCTCCCTCCTCTTCGAAACCTCATCGCACAGCACAGTTTCCTTCACCAAGATCTCCTCACCCAGCTCTGACCCTCCTGCACCTCTCTGCCTTCCTCCATTCCCCTTTCTCTCCTCCCTGCACCCTACTCCCATCTCATCTCATCCCTTTATGGAGCTCATCATCTCCTGAGCAAGTCCCGCCATACCACCACTAATTCCCGACACAAGCCAAATGCAGCCCTGCCACCACTGTTTTGTATCCATTGTTTGGGTCTGGTTTTCTTTATATTCTGTGCAGCCTAGCAACTTGTATCCACCTCATCTACTCCGACTCCGAGCTCCTCAGGCCTAACTCTGTGTCTGCGCAGGGCCCAGCGCAACAGCTCTCACTCGCCACCAGCCCCTGCCTGCACTGGCTGGCGTAACAAAACCCGTGTGAGTTCAGTGAGAGTCCATCAGTCCCTCCTTCAAGCATTTCAAAAATCTAGGGAGGAAAAAAAGAAAAAGGAAAGGGAGACAAGAGGCAGGAGATAAAGGAAACAAAATGGACGAGGTGGTTCTCACTGGAAGCAGCATTCCGAGGTGCGACACCTTCTCCTTTCCCTGCTGTCCTTCCCTGACAGAGTCAGGCTAGAAGCAGCATTCCTCTCTTGTATTCCTACATAACGCTCCTTTTTCTCTTCTTTTCCCCTCCCCCTCCCTAGATTACTTTTAACACTTACTGCCTGCCCCGTCTGGCGCTTCCATGCAAAAGAAACTAGGTCTATGGCACTCCCTTACTGACCGGAGTATCACAGGCCTGTGCTCTTACTACCTGTTTGCCGAGTGCCAAATGGTATTTGAACTGTTCTCACTTCTTTCCTTCATCTTCCCGCCCACCGGCAGCGGCCACAGCCTCAAAAATTACACTTCCTTCTTCATTTTAGGACTGAAATAGTTGATAGTGCCTAATGTAACTGTAACACCCTCACTGCTAAATACACCATGACAATGAGGGGGCCCACGCTGAGCCTTAAAAATACCAACCACCGAATGCATGCAGGCTGAATTACTTCTGTGGCATACCTAAAACTACGTTTTAGTTGTGGAAAGAAGCCAAAAGATCCGAGAAATAAGAGTATTTTTCCTTCCACTTTTACCAACACATGCATAATCCCCCTCTATTCTCTCAGTTATAGCTCTGTTTTTTTAGTTAAAAATGAAAATCACACCCAAAAAAAAGCCTCAAGTTGGCGGAAGTGCTGAGCAACAACTCCCAGCTTTGGGTGCAGCTCTGGAAATTCAGGTACAGTTTGCTAGTAGCTTGAATACCAAATGAAAACGAAGCCTCATCTGGGGCAGGAAGACCTTGAAAATGTTCGAAGTCTGCTCTTAACAGAGCGAATGTGCTCTGGGGCCACCTCTTCCCACGTGGCTGTCACACAAAGCACACATACCTCATGCATATATCTTTGTGTGACAGGTATCACATGGTACACCGTATGTAACTCTAGAAAACTAATTTTTACCCTCTTTCCAACAAGATGGAAAGTATTCTGCAACTAGCTAGCAGATAATAAACTGGGCAGCTGATAAACTGGGTTTGCAAACACTACCCCTGCGCTTGAGAGATCATTATGTTACTCTACATGGAGAGCAGAGAACTTACCACTGTGTTAAGAGCAAAGAAGCGCCTACCCCCGAGCCTCTCAACCCCATTTCGCATGCAAGCTGCGATTCTTGCCCTCCTCCCAGAAAGCCCTACCAGTCCTGTCCAGCCTCAGTTGCCCTCAGCCCCAACATCTGCTAGCCCTAAGTGACCACAGAAGCTGCACTGCCAGCTTCCCTGATGCAAGACACTGTGTGTCCACAGGACTGCTCTGATGATTAAGAATTAAACGCACAAAGAAGTACTTTCAGTTAAGCCAAGGCCACAACATTCAATACTTGGCAGTCTCAAGGCCTCTTCTGACTCATGACAACACAGTAATGTGTCAAAGGGGGAAAAAAAGTAGAGAGATGAAAGTAAAAAAAGCTACAGATATTATACCACCTTACGAGTAGCACAAGATTTGCCTAACCACAGCCTGAGTAAAAATAATACCATAGAAGGCACGTCAGGAACAGGAACCGAGCGCGCTGGCTGCTCACCTCCACTGGGGAGGGATGCTGTCTGTGGGGCTGGAGCGCGGCTCTCCACAGAGAAGCCTCACTTGCAAGGATAACTACAAAAAGCCGCAGCAGAGGATTGCAAACCACACCACTTCTAGGACAAAACGTTCTTCAAGGTCACACCAGAACACCTGATTTTAGCAGGAGCGTACACAAGGGCGGAACTTGGCCTACATTCTTCTGTTCGCAGAGGAGGGAAAGAAAGCCTCTCAAGTTCAAGCAGCAAGTAATCCTACAGCCTGCTGGACAGAAGGACCCTGGTCCCTTATAAAACAATATAAGGACAGTGTCAGTAAATCTGCATACCAAAAAGAGAAAATTGAGAAACTTAAGTCTTGAACGTTGACCTATGAAAACTCCTTAAATAAAACACCCACAAACAAAAACCTCCAAACCAACTTACTTCTGAATCCAAAAAGTCTTCATCACTTGTAAAAAATGTTCACTTCATTGACACAATGATTTTAGTTAAACAAACTCTATTAAGAAACAAGGGTAAAATTTCTCTTGGTCAGAAGATTAAAACATTTCATATTAGCCAATTAACTAATTTATTAGCTCTTCAGCTGTGACGTTAGTGAATACAAAATGCAGCAGCCACCCTCCCAGTCCATCAACACAAGCACATCCCTTTTCCAAGATGCACCTTTAGGTGCATCAGTTTGTTGCTTCTTTACAGTTAAAGAAGATTAAGGACCAGCTTGGCCCCCAAAGAAACCAATTTCCCAGCTGCTGGCTAATGACATGGGTTAAGCCAGTCACCTTAATTGCTGTGAGAGAAACTGCTATGTAACTCTCACCTTTCACTCCTGCAACAGGGGCTCAGAGATTGAGTTGAAGCAAATAGTGGGACAGGCAAAGAGATGAGATGGTTCCTCTTGGTAAAAATAAAGTGCTTAACATGGTGAGCGCGTAAGAACAGCTTTTGTGTTTAAACATCACGTGAAAAAGCGTTTTGGTGTTTTCAGCCTGTCTCTGGAGAGGTGGCTTTCCATCACAGCAGTTTCTGTAAGAGCACTATACATTACACCAGTGAAACACGGCAGCCCCATTTAACACCAGACAAAGCTGCAGTGTTATCACTGTATCTTGTCTCAACTGCACCGAGGTGTTTCAGGCAGCAGCTGCTGGATTTTCACGCACCATAAGCATGTATGCTTCCATAAAGAACTTTGTTAAAGTGTCCAAAATCCAACAGCAGATGGCAAAGCCAAATTTTCAGTCTTTTAAATGGGCAAGTAATCATAGTGAAAATACTGAAGTCAGCTTGTTGCTAGGACTTACTGGAGTTGTGGTTTATGGAAAGGACAAGAAAGCATAAAAAAAAAAAAAGTGGAGTTCTTGGTTTAATTTACATTTCTGTTCTAGTGTGCACCCAATTTGTCCACTGGGGACTTGATAGAAGTTGTAGCAAAATCAAGTTTAGGACCGTTTTCATAAGTTTTAAGGACAAACAGATGGGTTTAATCTTTTACAGTTTCAACCCTTTGGAGTTCTCTTCCCTCTATGCCTTACATTTTGAAAGTTATACTGCCAAGCAGTGTCAGCCCCAACTTTAGTTGTCCTAAAACCATGGGACTTTCACAAAAGTAGTTTAAATCCATCATTGCTTAAAAACTTTATGAAAAACGTGAAACTACTAATACTCAATTCTGGAAAATGTTGCTTTGCTGCTGCAGGGTCTGTAGCCAGCAGAGAAAACACAACATTATATAAAATCCTGACAAAACACAACTAATTGAGTAAACCCACCCTCTTCCACAATGGTGCAGATTACTTCATCCGCAATGGTCTTGAAAATGAGTTTAACTCTACAGATAACTATGTTCTTCACAATAAAAGGAATGAAAATGAGAGTAAAACGTTACTGTTCGCCAGACAGAAAACAAACAAAAAACCAGTGCAAGGCTAGTAAGGAAAGAGTGGTTAATCTCACATTTCTAAAAGGGTATTATAAACAAAGAATGGTGAACAACAAAAATAAAATATTAAAAAAAAAAGCTACAAAAGTGCTTAATGGTGTTCTTTTAAATATTTACTTTGCTGCTATTTGGAGAATAATTTGTTCCATTCAGTAGTGCTGGGCTCAAAGGACCGCTTTAATCCAGAGAGATTAATTATAGCCTTTGGAGTTATAAACACAATTTGGGAAGCGAAGCAGAGAAGAGGGGAGAAACACCTCTCACGCTGGTGATTAACAAGTTTACACGCTTCGGGGCTGCACCACACAGGCTGTGCCCATGCTACACCTGCATGCTACAGGCACTACAGTGCACAGGACACCCATAAATCGGGGAAAAACAGTCCTCGAGATGTCCAGGGAAGACACCACCCTACCCTACCGCATTGCTGTAGGCAACTAAGATACTTCTCAGTATCTTAACCGAAACACAAGTTCACCTGCACCTTATGAAGACACCCTCTGATCTCGCTTTAATTGCCTGCACCAGAAACATGTCATCACCCAGAGACAAGCAGCAGCGCTCGGCGGGCACGGGACCCCATCCACACTGCCGTCAAACCTCTCGCGTGCTTTCACAGACCTCTCCCTGTGACCGCCGCCATGTCCCGCACCAGGAGACGCGGGGAGCAGCGAGAGCGAGCAGGGCAAGGCTGGGAGCGATCTTACCTAGCGAGGGGTCGGCTGCTCCCTCCTCCGAGCTCTCCTCAGCCCCCTCCTCCCCCAGGCCGGAGGTGGCCGAGTCCTCCGGGGCAGAAGCGGAGCCGGGGGTGCTGGGCCCGCTGACAGACCCCGAGTCCCCTTCCTCGCTGCTGGAGCCATAGCGGTCAGGCTGGGCGGCCGTCCTGCCCTCGCCGCCGCTCCTCCGCTCCTTGCGGTGCACCCGGGAGTGCAGCACCATTTGGTGGTAGGTGCGGAAGATCTTCCCACACTCGAAGCACTCGGTGGACTTGTTCTGAGCGGCCCGCCGGCTCTGCCGCGAGGCCGGGCGGTAGTCCAGGTCCCCCTGGGCGAGCGGGCAGCTCTCCCCCGGCGGGACGGCACCGCTCTTCTCCGGGCGCCCGCTGGTGCAGCTCTTCTTCTTGGGGTTGCTGGGAGTACTGGGCGAGTCCTGGTCTCGCTTGCGCTTCTCCTGGTTGACAAGGATATACTCTCTCTTATCCTTGTCGTAAGTCACGTCCGCATCTGCCAGGGCCTCGTCCCACCCCACATACTTCACATACTCGGAGGGCTCTACGACTTTCCCCTTGGTGGCCAGCTGCCAAGCTTGGTAGCTACTGACTGGATCCAGCTCGGCTACTCTTTTCCCAGGCTGTCCTCTTGTAACTCTATCCGGCCCTACAGATGGCCTTAGATTGAGACACTGCAAGAAAAACTGCTTCGTTACCGAGGAGCTCAGGCTCCCGTCTGTCAAGCCCTCGGCTTTATCCCTGGTGCTGCCCCGCTGCGCTCGGTAGTGAACAGCATTATGCGCTTTCAGGCTTTCCATATTTGTAAACAGATTTCCACACTTGGTGCAAACTTCGTACAGAGACAGGCCCGTCACAATCGTCTCCTCCTGTATCACGTCATTGATAGTGGCTATGAGTTCCAAATCATTTTTTGGTTTGTTTTTGCTCCCGGTCTTGGGGCCATGTGACTTCATGTGGTTTTTGAGAAACCAGGGCTCTTTGAATCTCCTGCCGCAAATGTGGCACCCGTGATCAAATGACCCCCTGTGCTTCTTCATGTGAGCTTTCAGGAACCAGGTCTGACTAAAGGCCTGACCACAGACTTCACAGGGGAACTCGCCTGCACTCAACTCGCTCTTGCAGTTCTCAGCATAGGCCTCCCCGTTTGGGACCTGAGCTGTTATATGGTCCTTCTCGATATGGTTTAACAGCGTCTCCTCCCTCAGGGTCATGTAACTACACAACCTGCACTTGAATGGTTTGTGGACCTGGTGCAGGTGCTGCTCCAGATCCTTCTTCCTTTCAAATTTGTTTTTGCAGAAGGTGCACTGGTAGGAGGTCAGCTTGCCATTCTCCTCAGCCGGCGTCGCCTCCATGACCTCCTTCTTGCTGCTTCTCAACAAGATCTTGCTGCTATCTACCTGAGCGGTACCGTTCAAGATCTTGTTGCAGGCAGATGTGCTTTTAGTGGGGCTGGTGCACCCACCCAGGCCCTCCGAAACTCCCATCTCCCCCAGCTGCGCCTCTCCCATCTCCACCTCGTGCCCCTGACTTAAAGTGCCTGTTCTGTGACTACGGATGTGGATCTTCAGGTTGCCCTTTTGGGAAGCTCTGTGATCACAGTAAGGGCATTTGTAGGGTTTCTCGCCCGTGTGCTTCCTCATGTGCTGTGACAAGGAGCTCTGAAAAGGGAAACTTTTACCGCAGATACAGCAGCTGTGGCACATGGTCTTGTCAGCATCCATGTCACTCTTGCTCAGCTTGCCTGGGCTGGAGGATCTCCGTAACTCCATTTCTGCCCCTCTGCTACGATCCATCTGTATCACTGCAACATTGGGTGAGCAGGGCAGGAGGACAAAAGCATGTCCGGCAGCAGAGGAGGGCTGGACCACGTTTTCAATCATACGGTTCTGCAGAGAGATGTTTTATTGCTTCATTCTTGGGGCAACACTTCTCCTTTCAGCTGCTCCAGAGAGTCCGACGTGCCAATTTATTTCCGTGTCTTCTGTAAGCTGATGGCATAGATCACCTGAAACAAGAACAAAAAAATCACACGAATGTACAGAAATCATGTAAGTAGATTCTTCAATACATTTAAACCTATTCATATTTCTAATTCAGCAGCTTCATTCACTCACCCCACATTCTGAAGCACAATATACCACAATTTAATGCACCAAAAAGCAGCAGCTTCCCTTTTGCTGATATTGTAGACTTCAATGACAAGCATTCAAAGCATCATTAATAAACAACTAAAATCCAAAAAAGAGCAAATACTCATTTCCATTCACTGACATCACAGTGTCTTTAAAAGGAGTGCAAACCTGAAAAATATTTTCAAAACCAGGCAGAAGTGGCTAAAAATACACCTTAAATGAGGAAAACATTTCTTTAGGGGGTTATTACACTTTAAATCTGTGGCTTTACCATCATGTGTAATTTCATGTTAAATACTTACTTGCCAAAGATAAAAGGCTTTCCCAGAGACTTTAGCAAGTATCATATTCCTGCTGGCAACTGCATTACTTTGCGTCTCAGACAGCTCTGCTGTGCTTGATGTGGCATGCACGGAGCAGGCGCAGAGGCTGAGGACGCTCAGTACTTTGATTAGAGAGAAAACAAGAATCCAGAGCCTGGCAAAGCATTCAGGAAAACTAAAAGTTATTTCCTGATGGACAATGAAGAGAAAACCAAACAACCCTGAAATGTAATATTTAATCTAACAAAGCAATGTGAGTAGGTATCAAATGATCTTAAAAGTGAGTGATTTATGTCAGCAAGACATAGAGGAAACCACAGCACCACCCACCTCAATGAAACAGAATCTTAACCATAAACAAACAAACAAAGCAAGAAACAACTCTGATTAACAAAACAGATTAATACAAGTTTAAAAGCTTTTGTATCTTGTCATGATTAAATGCAAGGGTCAATATCTGCCTCAGCAATGCAAGATGAAACAAACCAGCAATTCTCCACGTTGTATTTGGCAAAAATCAATGGTTAAGATTTCCATAGATAGTTTCTTTTCCAATTATGACAACTGTGAAACAAAAATCTTCCCCCCTTCCTATTCTCATTAAGTACTACAAACACCACATGACTAATACTGTATTCTCTAATACAGAGAACCAATCTATTACCACATGAAGAAAATATCAGCTTCTTAAAATACAGCTAAAAATATGCAGAACATTAACAAGACTATATATTCACACATCCGTCACCTGACATCTGTGACTCAACGAATAAAGAGCTATAGTCCTTGAGCTACAAATTTTAAGGTTTCTCATTGTATTCACCTCTGAGTCTCTTCAATATGTTTATAAATAAATAGTCTAACCATGTCACCAGCATGAGCCTAACAAAAGCAAGGTAAAACTAATGCAATGCTCATCTCAGATACACATCACAGAATAACTTCATTATGTTTAAGTTAATCAAGCCCTCTTACTTGCTACAAGAACATTCATTTCTGGGTTTGATTTTCTGCGTATCTACTAACTGTTCAGCACGTTAAGACACAACAACAGTATCTACCCAAATTACCTTTTCCTCAGAGAGCTGACAGGAATATCTAAGGGATGTGTTATAAATGCAATTTCAGTTCCTGGATGAAGCGTTTTTATACTATGACTAATTTATTATGACTGAAAAAACCAAAACCGCATCAGATCAGAAATTCAGAAGTCCATACGAGCAGGAAGTTTACAAACAACAGCATCTAAATTAATCTCCAAAATTAGTCATTTAAAACCAAATTGAGAGGCAGGCTCAGAAGAAACCCCCTGGGTATATGAAGAGTGGCAGCCACTGGAAGTTGTGGCTGTACCAGAAGGTACAAACATGCCCAACAAACACAAACACAGTTACACTGCATATTGATGGATGAAACAATTCAGAGTAACAACTTACTTATTTGACCCGTAATCTGAATCTGCAACGTAACAACCCACAGTGACTTATAATCAGAGACCTCTCATTAAAATCATGAAAAGAAACACCAGGGTAACTTCTTGCATTTAACACGTCAGTATACTTGAACAAGCAACAGCTTCTTCTGAAATGTTCTGCACCATTGTAGGAAAAAAGCAGGCAAGCTTTGGGTACAAATTTTTCCACGTATTTTAGGTAATGTTTTCTACTTTCTGCATTCTCTGAAGTTGACACCAATGAGAACACTGCTTACTGGCAGACTGACTTTTAGACCAGCGACTTTTTTATTTCCCCCCCTTTTTTTTTTAATGTTCATCCCGTTTTAACTCAATTTTCTACAGTGTTTCCTGTCTGAGAGTTCAAAAGAGCTTTAAGAGTCAAACTTAGAGAAGAATGCTGTATGGAGCAGTGCAGGCACACAGAAATCCAAAGCTTCAGAGTCCCTTGCTTACTTGGCCACAGCTTCCCTGTGCTTAGCCATGACATATTTCACTTTACTTATAGCATTTTCATTAATGGAATGAAAATGAGGATATGAAGAAAGCATTACTTTAAGAGAGGTATTAGCCACTTTTGCAGGAGATCCCTCTAGCCCTATGTTAAATTAGGCCTGAGGGGGGGAAAAGTCAGAGTTAAAAAATTACCAATTTATTTTATTAGTCTAAAATACTTAACAGAAGTGCTATCATCTTCACCAAAATATTCTGAGAAAATTGTTTCATCTTTGTTACTTCAGCTTGGTCAATGCACTGCAATTTATAACTTGAGAAGTTGAAATAAAGTATTCCTAGATTTGAATTATTTGAATCAATACACATTTAAGATTCACAAAATTTCAAGTCTGACCTTCCACAGACAGACACTCCAGGGCGAGGAAGGGTGTCCACCCAGTCTGAGTTTGCTTTACACAGTGTGTGGAGGTCTGCTTTAAGCTTTGGTAGATTGACTGACACAAACATATACGAACAGCTCACAACTCCTTCCTCACATCATTTGACTCACTTAATAGCAGTTCTTTTAGAGGGGCTCCTTGCAGAACAGCAAAGCTAGCGTTCATCAAAAAGGAAAGAAGCAGCATATACAAAATAAAAATGACACTTTTGAAAAATGCTTCAATTCAGAAGACTGAACATACAAAATGAGGAAAAGAGTACTTGTAAAGAATCCTACCAATAGAAAATAACATTTTGGCTTAATAATTTCCACCTTAGTATTAATTATTAAACAATTATTTCAACATCAAATATGGCACAAGGGATGGAAGACGTCAACTGGTAAACCAAACCACACTGACAACTCTCCCGCTGTGAGTAAAATTTTGCCATAGCTGTTTCTTTTTCTTTCTGGCTGACTGCGATGATAAAAATACTTGTATTTTGCAATAATTACGAATTTGAAAGTATTCAGAAATAATTCTCTTTCAGCACACGTGGAACGCTGCCACCTCCAGCTATCCTAAGGCTACTAAAAAAAAATGTTTTAACTCTCAGTAATTTTAGGTGGTAACCAGTAACTTTTCATCATCGCTCTGATCCAAGCTCAGCCTGCAGCTCCTTAGCACCTGCTTGTCACACAGAACCCATAGGAGAGTTGCATCCAGCCTGCAGATTTCTTCCAGATCCCCACTAGCACAGAGGCAAGCCATAAGGAAATGCAAGTGAATGTCAACCGTAAATTAGCACGTAGTCTTTAAAAAAATTTTGTGTGTTTTAATGGCATTGCAGCCTATGCCAAATGCCGTACAGCTCCTTGAGTGGGGTTTGACACTCTGTTGTAAGGGCCATATGAACTAGCTTCACCTCAGTTTATTGAACTAGGGATCAGCAGTTCACATAAGAAGCCACTGGCCAGTGTCCAGGAGGCATCTTCATCCCTTTAAAAAAATACATCGAGGCACTTATCACCACTGTTTGCATGCAGGTTTGGTATATAAAGCAAGGTGGAAGAGAAACATGAGCAAAGACCCCAAACCAGGAGGGGTGGCACGCTGAGAAATGCCTTTGCTCAGCTAAATATGTTAGTTGTAACGCCTGTTCCTGCACTCATTGCCCACAGAGAGTCTCAGCCGTGGCTTCCTCAACAAGGCCACGGTCGCCCGTCCCTGCCAGTAGCGCAGCAGGTACGCCGACACGTGGCTGCATAATCCCCACAACTTCTGCACGACCCTCACGCAGTCTTGAAGCGACGCACGCACAAAAGTACAGGGGAACAGCACTTTAATTAAACAGGAGCACTCTGAAATACCTGTTGCTCTTCTCTTCATGCCACCTGCATGTTCTGGAAGAGGACTGGGTATGCTGCGAGGACTCCCCGCAGGGCAAGACAGACCCTCTTAAGGACCTTTCGTGCCTCTTGGAGAACAATTCATAGAAAAAATTGGAAATAAACAACACTAGAAAACTGAAAAATAGAACGCAAGAGATACCACACTGAAAAAGTAATTGCAAATTTGTTTCTTACATACAAATAGCCTGTGCAGCACAGACTGAGAGGAAAACACACAAAAGAATTACTCCTGTTCCAACATACAGAAGCCTATATATTCTTTTTTAATTTCTCTTCGATTAAACCTGACTTTAAAAATCACATTGCATGGGCTGTAGTGGCAAGCAGGGAAAACTCTTCAGTAAGTAATAACCAAGAACATATGATCTGGGAAGCTACGCAGACCTGTTCAAATAGCACAGTGTATATTTTAAAACAAACTGCTTTTAGTTTGGGTGTGAGCATTTCAAGTCCCGTCTCAAAGATCAATGCACTGGAGAAGTATCACTCTTCCAGTCTCCAAGGGGTTTGAATATACGGTGCAATCACTGTACCGTGTTCCTCTGCCAAAATCAACACTGACTTTAAAAAAAAGAAAACAAACACACTGTGAGGCGTGATCTGATGGAAAAAAATATCTTACTGAAATTCCTTCTAGATGATGAAGTGATGGGACATAGCACGTAAACACCTAGGTGAATTTGAGAAAGCTGTATCTTTCAAAGAGCTGATCTCTCTCAATTTGAGAATGCTCAGGCTGCCCCAAAGCCGAACAGACTGTGTTGTTCAGAGTTAAGAGGCCAGAAGAGATCGAAGTGCAGGAAGAGAGTGGATGAAAGACAGGAGGTTTTACAACTGCCTCGCCAGCCTTCATGCTCACTGAACCGCAGAGACCTTTCTCCCCAAGCTGCAGGGACACCACCGTCCTTGCTCCACCTGCCCAGCCTCCTGCTCACTCTGTGAGGGGACACGGCTTCTCCGAACACCCGGGTCCCGTGGGGCCACCAAGCCACCACCGTCGTTGAAGGCTCGCTCCTGCTGTCCTCATTCAGGCACCACTCCCACCCATGTGCCTCTTATGGACCATGTCACAAGCCTGCCGACCCTCTACTGCCTCGGACTGACAGCATCCTTCAGACCACACCAGAAGAGCGAGCTTATCTTTAAATACTAAGCCCATATCTGAATTTTCAGGAAATCCTGGCGTTCTGCAACCTATAGTCTAAACTCGCCATTAGGTAAAGGCAGCATAGCTCTGAACTGATTTTCTGAGCGTAATCCAAACTAACTCAGTAAAAAGCTATGCAAAAACCCTGAGCCAGTTGTGGAAGACTGTCAAATTTTCATATCTATGCAGTTATTAAAAGCAGCAATCTTGACAACAGACCTCCTGAAGTTTGCTTAAGCCTGCCAAAACTGACACAGGACTGGGAAGGAAAAATAAAAAGCTCCTGGAAAACAAACAAGGAATTTCTATTAGTCTATTTCCGCTTAGGCTTTATGAAATCCTTAAGCAGCGTTCTGCAACGCTTTTTTGTTGAATTATTTTAAACCAGGCTTCCCCTGAAGCTGAAGAAGCTCTTCCCATTTTAAAAGTTTGCCGTCTGAACATTGAAATATTATTTTGAGCTTCTCCAAATACATCATGTGTTTTTGTGTCTTTCTCCCTCCGTGAGCTAATGACGTTTTGCAGCAGGCTTCAGAGCAGCAGCCAGGGCTGTGAAAGCGGAGTCAGGACTTTCTCAAGCGGTGCCACACCCTTAGCAGGGGAAAGAATACACTGAAATAAAGATAAAAACGCCAACGCTGAAAAAGCCGGGGGTAGGCATTTGCAGCGAGGTGATCTCTCTCAAAACGAAGTCAGCAAAACGTCCATAACCCAGATTTTTTTGTGGCTCCTCAAGAAGCAGTTCAAGACAAAGGCAGGGGGGCGGGGGGGAAGTTTGCTTTTGCACTGCTATGGGGTACGTTGAGAAACGCAGAGCTGTCACCCACTCAGTAGATATTTTGTGTTTTAGTATACTGTGCGTGTTTGTCTTCTGGGAGACAAAGAAATGTACTTTATTAGTTACACTGTAGCATTCTAAGCAATGAATTGAAATATATCATTAACATCCAGGACAAGCTTTATCTTGCTGCCAAAACAAAGGGACTATTCTTTGAACAAATTGAGGGGGAAAATCCCATAATGACAATGAAGAGTTCCTCTCCCTAAAAACTGCGCTGCACTAGAGTAACAATTACGGGCTTATATTCTACAGACTGGGGTTGCAAATAGCCGCATGAAGCGATGCATTCACTACTGGGAGAGTAAGTACCATTGATGACAAGGCCTTGGGGCTTCTGCTGTTCGCAGACCAATCAATAATCCATTATGAACAAACTACATTTCCCCTCTAATATGAAGAAATGAATAAAAGGGAACCAATATCCCTAGTACTTTCACGGAAAAAAAACAACAATGCAGAAATCACAAAATGTCACCATCACAAGACTTAAACTAGTGGTGATGTCTAACACTGACAGAACTACCCACAATAACCCTTTATTTTACAGCAGTTGCTGGAGACCACTACATTACAGTGCAAAATAATCTTGCTTTTAAAGTAAGCAGTTTTTTTCTTTCAAGACTACTTATTCTGGCTGCAGGACAAAACAAAAAAGCAACATTAATCTTTCAAGGCAAGGAGGAGAAAATGAACTGACTTTATCCAAATATCTACCAGAATTTTCTAACACAATGCAACTAAGAACTTCTAATTAGAAATAACTGTCCAAATGTGACTGGTCAGCCATAACCCGACTTTATTGCAGCAGCTGTGTTACCATCCAGACACGAGGCCCTGAAATTGTTGTTCTCCCATTGTCACTTGTCACATGCTACAACACAATCAAGAGAGGACCCATTTAAATAGCACAACTGCAGCAAAACTCAGCATCCTCAGTGCAGCTCCTACCTAGACCTCTCAACACAGCACCAGAAGGCAGAAGAGGGAAAAAGCTCTCATGAAAAATGACAGATAAACTATTTAAATAAAAAAAAAGTTACTGATTTTTTGCTGGGCAAACGCAAATTAGATCCAAAGAAAAACACTAAGACCAAGATTATTAATGCATAAGGCAGCCTACGGCCTTTTTCTGAAATATAAAGACTAGTAGTTAAAGTTGACCTCGCAGAGTGGGGGCTGGTGGGAATGAATATACAATGTGATTATTGATCAGCCCTGGAAAAGCCAAGAACTGCACCACTGCAGATGTGGTTTTTGTTTTTTTCCTAGGGTCATTAATGATATACACTGTAAAGTCAAAAGCTCTTATTTTGACATGCTGTAATAGTATTGCCTGTTCTGAATATAAGGGTCAAAAAAAAAAGTCTAAAAAACAACAACAAAAAAAAGCTCTCAATTTTACTTCAATGCAACAATGTTTTCCTATTTGGCCACAATCAGCAAAGGAGCTACTTTAGTGTCTTAGTATTCTCTATTAAGTACTAAAAATTAAAAGAAAAGTTGAAGAAACATCCACAGTTCTGACAGTATCAAACAAAAAAATAAGTCAGTTACACATACAAGCAAAGTCACCTCCACATTGTGTATTACCTCCTTATTCAAATCGATGGCATTGACGCTGTCTATTCATGCATGTCTATGGAGATGCATATACACATGGGCAGCACAGTATTTTCCCAGCATCCAACAGTGCTTTTATATTTAATGATCTTGTTAGGGTTTCCACTGCAAACCAATTTACATGGAGTTGCAACATGGCTATTTTAAACCTGCAGCGTGGGGGCTGATTTCAAACTGTATGGGCAGGGTATTTTCCTGCCAACAGGGTCTGCTATGTGCTCCAATTGTATCTTAAAATGGGGGGAAAAAATGCATCTTTTTATTCGCAGTGTCACGACAAGGAAAGTCTCAGTTTTATTATTTTCACATTATCTGCAGAAGAACAGGGACTGGATCCTCAGCTGGCAGAAAATGCGGGAATGCAGTATATCACACACACCCGCACCCACCCACCCCTTCTTGCTGCCTCTTTCATCTGCCCCATCAATGCAAGCTACACACCAACCACATCCTCGGCTGCCCTCAGTGCACGCAGTGCCTTGAGAGCAATTTGGAGCAAATGAGAAGCTATACCACTAGCTAAAACTGGAATGCCTTTGTGCTGTGTAAATCAAGACCTGAATGCAAGAAAAACATGAGGATAATTAAAAGTAAACATTTTGAATTGTTGATTTCCTACCCCAGCAAAAGTTACATGAAGCAACCTTGTCGTAAGCACCCAAATCCCTCCCTGTCACAACTAACAGTTACAGCAGTGAGGAACGAACTTCAGTGCTTTTGTACATTCATATCATGCTGTAATGACCTGCCCACAGCAGACCTCAAATGCAAAAAGCTGTGTGTTTAATACCAAGCAAATTTACTAGCTACAGCTATGTGTTCAGCAGGTCAATGGAAGGTAAAGATTATTTCTACGGTACGCTGCTATGAAATAAGCTGTGTGGAGAATTAAGAAATTCAAGGTAATAAATTTGTTTCTCTTATACCTAATATATCCTACTGCTCAAATTGCTACAGTAAAATCATTACCTTATAAATACAAGTCTTGCCAAGCGTTAACCTGTTAACAGATTTAGAATTACTGCACTGTTGTTATGATTAACTATTAAAGCCTTACCATAATAAAAAAGTATTGCTGAAGTAACACCAGCAAGTTGTTTGCTTAGTCTTCCCCCACACAGTATTATACAGGAATAATGGAGCAAGCTTTTGGGCCAGAATTCCTTATCTCTTTTCAAAATCCCATTTTTAAGACAGTAAAAAGATTGTATAAAAAAAAAAAAAAAAAAAAA
>Ga0065711_1036489_pt1 | contig 20934 bp, 12 predicted proteins | sample Hoacrofraction12_FD_59098 | JGI IMG/M metagenome (GOLD analysis project Ga0065711, IMG submission 59098) | Hoatzin crop microbial communities from Cojedes, Venezuela - Epithelial fraction 12 v2 (version 2) | ecosystem: Host-associated > Birds > Digestive system > Esophagus > Crop | place...
AAAAAAAAAAAAAAAAAAAAAAAAAAAAAAAAAAAAATCTCATTTTGTAGATTCTTTCCTAAACTTAACCACTGAATATGTCAAAGTTAGTTCTGTCTATCAGTAATTTGGATAATCCACTGGGCAGGTGCTGACCCAGTGCAGACTACAGAGACTGGCAGAGTTACTTCAGTTTTAATACCTGCCATGGCCGCAAGATTATACCCAAGCATGGAAGGGACTCTTTGGAAGTCATAGGACAAAATGACTATTTCCTCATTCTCTATAGCAACAACTCCATTTACTTTATGGAAGGTAAAAGGAAACCCTTGTGCACCTGATGACTGCAGTGATTCAGGTGCTCGGTCAGGGCAGAGCAGGCACTCAGGGTGCCAAGTGGCTCTGCAAACCCTCACCTTTTCCTCTGCAAGCAAGATCTACAACTCAGTGACTGCTCCTCTCTGAAAGTAGCAAGCAAAGAAGCAAAAAGCAATGTTCAAAGAAGACTGAAACAAACAGGAGCTTGTTTAAGGGAGCTTTTTCTGCTGCTAGGAGCTGCCCTTCCCCTGCCCTCTTGCAGTACGACAAAAAGAAACGCTCTGTAACGCAGGGGCTCTCAAAAGCAGGCCAGAAACAGTCCGAGATGAACAGTCTGAATATCACAGTGATAGAAAGCTAAATCGGTTTCAGGTTTTTGGTTTGCTGCAGTTAAGAGCAATGTCAACAGTGTTCACTGGACTCAAGAAACAAATCGGAACATTTAAACCAATGAACCTAACCAGCCACACGCGCCAGTAAGCCTCGCTCGTGCATAGGCACAGCTTTCTCTTTCAGGTGACCGAACAGTGGTTTTCTTCTGTTTGCTTTGTCTATCTCCTGCAGGTGACTGGAACTGCGATGCTGGGAATCTCAAGCATCTGAAAGGTTTTAAGCTCAAACACCAAGTCCCTAAAGCCAAGCCCTACAGTACCAGAAAGCACACTTGCCACATCCTGTGCTCTGGCTTACTCACTAGTAAAAAGACAAATTCAAAATGACTTAAGTCACCCAAAATTCCACTGATGCAAAGGTTGAAAAAATTCCAGCCACACCTATATGTTTCATGATTTCCTTGCATTCACTAGGGATCATAAACATTTAAGGGACCTACGGATGGAAATCAAAAAAGCTTCAATGATTTTGGGCACTACAGATGCTCTCATCTCTCCAACCACACACAGATATATGCTAACAGCAAAGATCAGAAGCGTACTTAAGAAGCAGACAAATGAAAGACATTTTAAGAATTTGATTATGGAATTTAAATTAACTGCAATTAAATTGTCTACTGAAAACAGGGAGAGAGAAGATGACGTACACTGCCAAATTCATCAACAACTTGGGATTTTACCATAAGTCTCTGTTTTCTTAAAATCTCCAGTTTCTTAAATCATAACAAAACTAATACTGAACCAGGAAGGGTCTTGAGAGCTCAGCTCATCCGTCCCTAGCTCCCTAGTAAGCTAGCAACACCCAGCTCCACTTTTCTACTGCCACTCTCAGTATATGATTATACAGTCTGTTCTCTGTTGTGTGGATAGTGAGAGGTGGGATGACGTGGAAAGCCAGAAATCCATTAACACGGGCACTGGGGATATACTGTGGGAAATGGAGAAGCTGGATACTATTTTTCAAAGTGTAGTTCTAATGATGTACTTGCAGGTAGAGCGCATTCTACAGTTACAAGAAACAAAGGCAAAAAAACTCCTGAGTCTGACATGCAAGTCCATCTTCTGATTTATAGATACACAGTTCACGACTTCTGAAGGCTGATAATTCTGTATATCCTAAAAAGCAGTGTGCACAGCCACACATTATTCTATGGGATTAACCATGCTACTCAAACCAGCAATTACAAACCACCTTATCGCATTCAGTTCAGAGGTAGAGAGATAGCAGAGCACACATTGCAATCGGAGTTCTTGGTCTTGTTCCACCCTACATTAGATAAGTTCAGTAAGTTCTGGAAGTACTGCAGCATGTTGTGAATGATGAATGAAATGAAAAATCTCCACTCAGTGCACAGCGAGTAGCCAACTCCCTTCTGTGCTGCATCGCTTGCTTTCAAGGTACTTAATATGCAACTTTAGTGAGAGACATTCAGAAAATCCCAGTGAGTCCAGATGTCTCAAAAATAAAAACTGAATATTGCAATTTTGTCCCAAGGCTTCAGCTGTTTTTACTCAATTTTAATTTTATTTTTGCCTACCTCTATCCAGTGACCTCCCTTGTCATGGTGCATTATGGACTGAAAACACAAACATCTACCACTGCTGGTTGCTCAGTTACAGGAGAGGCTTAAGGGTCTGGTTGCTGCATCTCTCGCTCAGCATACAGAGTTTGCACTGTACGAACACTTCTTTTTGAAAATGTAACAACGTAAGAGCGGATAAGTGGTGAATAATCAGCTCCATCACATTTTTTAATCGGGGGCTGCAAAGCCACATTGTTTTCCTACCACTTTCAGTAGGTCGATGTCTATAAAACATAAATCAAACAACAAGCAGCTTGGATTGGCTTCCCCTCATCAGACTTACCACCAAATGCAATCTGCTGGGCAGAATTGCTACGGAGGATGAAAGATCTGGGCACTGTACCTTGTTAACAAGCAGCACAGGTTGGCTTACAAAAGTCCACAGCAAGGTTTAAGTCACGGCTTCACTTTTGCTGCGTTAGAGATTTGCTTCTCCCCGGCTATATTATGCTGTTTCAGGTTACTGGATTGAGTAGATGGTCTATTGTTTTACTGCTCCTGAAAGGTTAAAATTGCAGAAATCTTGCAATTTTTTTGCTTTGTCTCTCTAGTCCCTCACTCCTGCCTGCTTGTTTGTATCATCAATTTATTATTACTTGTAATAACCGCATAGCAGACAACATATCACTTCTTACACATGTGTACAGAAGTCGGAGGAAGTTGCTTTATACTTGTCGAAGTACAATGGCCTCTAGTTGTAACCCCACTAGGAATGTTTAATAAGAAAAGCAATGAAATAGTTTAATAACTGAATCTACTTCTACTGCATTTCTGTAGTTAGTAGTGGGGCATGGAAGGAAGAAAAAAGGATTAGTTCTATCACTACTATTTCTCCCACTAGGCTGTTTCCTTCAAAGGCGAAGGCAGGATGTTATTTAGAGATTATATAGCATAATAGTTTTATTTACTCCTTTATTGGCACCATCAGGCTGTACACACAGCAACAGGCCTTTATACACAGAATTTATTACTAGATCTGGAATTTCAATGTAAAGATACAAAGTTAGCCTGAGGAAGAACAGCGAGCACAGTAAAAGTCTTTACTGCTGCCCATATGCCAGGCTCTCCTCAAAGCCCACAGGCAAACAGTGCAAGGCGCATGCCGAGGACTCTGGAAATGCGTGATGCCAGGCGTGTATGGATTAGATCTCCCGGCTCCTTTTAGCTGCCGAGGTGATGCTGACTGCCAGGCGTCAGGAAGGTGTTTCTGTTTCTCTCTGACCAGCATCCAACCTCACTAAAAGGTCTGGAAACTTTTCTGGAGCAAACAGTAAAGCGATATCCACTGTGGGAATGCCCTGGGTGCTACACTGATCCATTGCTACTTATCACTCAGCCAGTGTGGTGTTCTAATAACACCCAGCTCTAAAAATGTATTTTTATGTACATATCAAAGCCCTGACTCCTTTATTTGCTTGGAACCATTCCAGCAGACTTTCTATTTTCCACCAATTCCCTCCAGAAGGATATTAAGGGTAGAGAACAGAGCGGGTGATTCCCATCTCTGGGTGGAAAATGAGTCAGACTAGCTATGCAATAGAGGCTTTCACTGATTAAGAAGGATGCTGTATTCAGGTAGACAACAGGCCAGAAATAGATGCTATTTGTGGGCATAACTGAGCATTAGCAAATTGGCTGTTTATTGAAACAGGTGTTTGTGGGGACTTGCGTGTCTGACACTGCAGATGGGGCATTCTGCTAGGGAACATCAGTTTCCTTCCCAGTTCCACTTCGGCTTCAACTGAGTTGATGCGGGAACTAAATTAGATTCAACAGAGTCAGCATCGGCTTTGAAAACTGGTGATTTCAATCAGCGATACAGCAAGAAAACACAAGTCTTTACTCGCACCAGCTGTTCTGTTGCCCACTTTTGATCTCATAATCATTCATTATTGTCTGTTTAAAAAAAACCCAAAACAAACAACTGTTTAAAAAAGTTTCTCTGGCTTCCATTAAAACAACAACCACCTCCCCCCTCCCCCTCCCCAACACTTTCAGAATTCCCCAAAATCTAGACTAAATATGCCCTGTTCATACCACCAGAAACAGGAGCACGAGGAGAGCAATGGCTTCACAGGCTGAAATTTAGCTGGTGTCAGAGCAGGGACACTCACTGTCACTACAAGACCTTGCATCCTTTCCTCCAGGAGACATTATGCTTACCGATACTTGAGTGCTAAGTCTGTTCAAAGTTCTCATCATTTTGATGACACTGGCAGCAGGCTACATTGATCAGATATTCCAAGTTAAAATTATGTTCTGACAATTGTTTTCCATGCTGAGTCAAAATGAAAAAATTCTTGATCTTCCAGTGACAAGAAGATGCCATGCCCTTTTCCTGACCTGTTTCTACCCCAAATCAATCTGAAAAAAAAAAAACCCCTTCATTTGAGAAGTTTACATCATTGCATTATTTATTTATTTAAAAGACAGGCAGAACTGTATAATACCATGCCAAATATAGCAGGTCATGTCACTTTTTTGACACAACAAAAGACAACATTTGTTCTGTGTTTTTTTGTAAATATTAATGTTTGGTACTTCTTCACACAAACACTTCTTTTCTAGAAAGAAATATCTTTGGCTTGTCTTTGAACACCATGAACTAGACTTGGCCTAAGTATCTCAATGCTGTTTTAGCATCTCTGTTCAGAATTTAGACCCTCAGCTACTCCCCTTTGTCACTTAATTTTTGCTGTGCCAAAAGTCTTCATATACCAAACATCTGATTTTAGAGCTTCCTAAACATTTAAAGCAATGTTTCTGAATATGATGCACTTTTGAGATGGTTATGTAGGATCAGAGTATCTCAATTCAAAAACACTAATTGCTGCAGAAATTCCCCAAAGCTCTCTCAATCAAGAGATTTTTGTAATTTTAATTAATGTGGTTGTATTGGGTTTGCATGGCAAGGTTTTGGTAGCACAGGGCTACAGAGGTGGCTTCTGTGAGAAGATGCCAGAAGCTTCCCCCGTGTCGATAGAGCCAATGCCAGCCAGCTCCAGGATGGATCCGCCGCTGGCCAAGGCCAAGCCCACCAGTGACAGTGGTAGTGCCTCTGGTATAACACAGCTAAGAAGGGGGAGTAAAACCTGTGCAACAGCAGCTGCGGTCAGAGAAAGGAGTGGGACTATGTGAGAGGAACAACTCTGCAGACACCCAGGTCAGTGCAGATGGAGGGGAAGAGGTGCTCCAGGCGGCAGAGCAGAGGTTCCCTGCAGCCCATGGAGCAGACCATGGTGAGGCAGGCTGTCCCTGCAGCCATGGAGGCCCATGGGGGAGCAGAACCTCACCCGCAGCCCGGGAAGGACCCCACGCTGGAGCAGGGGGTGCCCGAAGGAGGCTGTGACCCTGTGGGGAGCCCTGTGCTGGACCAGGCTCCTGACAGGACCTATGGACCCATGGAGAGAGGAGCCCACACTGGAGCAGGTTTGCTGGCAGGGCTTGTGACCCCATGGGGGACCCACACTGGAGCAGCCTGTTCCTGAAGGATGGCACCCCATGGAAGGGACCCACGCTGGGGCAGTTTGTGAAGAACTGCAGCCCATGAGAAGGGCCCACAGTGGAGAAGTTGGTGGAGGACTGTCTCCCAAGGGAGGGACCCCATGCTGGAGCAGGGGAAGAGTGTGAGGAGGAAGGAGCGGCAGAGACAACGTGTGATGAACTGACCACAACCCCCATTCCCCGTTCCCCTGTGCCGCTCAGGGGCAAGAGGTAGAGAAAATCAGGAATGAAGTTGAGCCTGGGAAGAAGGGAGGGGTGGGGGATGGTGTTTTAAGATTTGGCTTTATTTATCATCAGTCTCCTCTGATTTGATCGGTAATAAATTAAACCAATTTCCCCTAGTCGAGTCTGTTTTGCCCATGATGGTAACTGGTGAGTGCTCTCTCCCTGTCCCTATCTCGACCCACGAGCCTGTGGTTGTATTTGATCTCCCCTGTCCCGCTGAGGAGGGCAGTGACAGAGCAGCTTGGTAGGCACCTGGCATCCAGCCAGGGTCAACCCACCACAGTGGTCTTAGAAAGAAGATGAATGGAAACTCTGAAGGGGATTTCAGTGCTTGAGACTGTAAGGTAAACGCCTGTGGAAGAGGAAACAAGACAATGATATACGCCCATATCTACATGTTAGTTACAGAGGAGCTGTACAGCATCACACAGGGAGAAAAGAATCTGCAAGGTCAGTTTTGCAGACACGTTGGTAAAACACCTCTCTACACAGTTGGCACAGAATATTGTACAAGACAGGTGCGAACCAAGGACTGGATACAAAATTAGCACAGAAAACAAGATGCTTGCAAATTCCCAGAGAGGACTTACTGATGTCTCTTCTTAAATAGCTATTCTAAACAATCTAAGACAACCTTGTCTGTTATTATACACCACACGTTGTAATCTGCCTGTGGATTTCCTGGCTTTTTTTGTACAAGCAAAACTACGGCTCGTAACCCCCAAATGCTTGCTGAAAATCTAGGTGTTTGAAATCACAAGTTTGTTTCAGAGTCTTCTAAGAGGCTTTTCATAACAGAGAGGCCAGGCTGTGAGGGGACGTGCTGGGTTGTGAGATGCTGGGGTCTGAAATCCCGGAACTGAGAGAAGCAGGACGCTTGCCTGCATCTGAATAACTGCTCAAATGCAACAGACCCCTTCTCAGAGGCAATGTGCCCACAGTGTGAACAACAATTTGATATCTACACACCACTCGCTTTGCCAGATGATATTCAGGAAAACTAAACCACAATCCTAAATACAAGTGCTTGGTCAATGATCCTTAGTAAAGCTGATACACTGCATACAGTGCCATCTCTACAACTTAGTTTCCAAAGTGAGTAATGCATGAAAGGCAGATGAATTCAGATAAAATTAAACCACAAATATCCACTCCGCTTAGAAATTAAACCCTCTGCTTAGTCTACGTGCATTCACTTCACTGGGGCAAATGCTCAAATGTTCCAGCAAAGCAGCTTTCTACCTGCAATATTTATTAATATCAGCAATTTGAATGACAGGCTACAGAATATTATCTATAAATTTGATTTCAAATTCATCAATGCAGATCAGGAAATCATTAAAAAGAGTTAACAGTAATGTAATCAGGAAAGAGACAGCTTGATTTGATCAGCCTGCCCAATCAAAGCAGCTTTCCTTCTCAAATCCTGCATATTCAGGGCTTAGCAACAAACTGTTCAAAATAGTGTGTCAAGTACAGAAGCATTTAGTGAATGTATATGAGGAAATATCCACATGGACAATCTTTTCCTTTATAAAAAGAGGCAAAATTCACAGAATACATTATTTGCTATTATTTACTCAGCTCACTAGCGGTGAAAAAGCACACTTACCACCCCACTTTTTTTTTTTTTAATAAAAATTACTGCATTTTAAGTATTTAAATTCTCAACTCAAACAGCCAAGCTTGATCAGAGAAATATGGAAAATGCTTTGAGTTTGTAAAGAACTACATAATGTTTGACCAGTAAAGCATGTAGAACCATTTGCAAACTTCAGCACTGGGGTCACAGTCGTGGCATATACAGTTCACTTACATTTTAGACTGTGCGAGATATAAAATGAAATTTATTTATGTCTTTTAATTAATTCAGTGTGCAGGACCATCACTGGAATTTGCATTGGAGCAATATAAAGCACTGCTCAAAGAATGAAGTGTTTAATCCTACGCTTCTCTGAGCTGAAGTAACTACACACCTGACCATGCACCAAAGAAATCTTAGTGGATGTGTTTAGGACTAATCATATTCATTTGTTCATGGGACCAGGGCCAAGCATGTTAAAATTAATAAGCTTCCCACATAGTATAAGCAGAAAACAAAAACATACGTGGTACTAGAAAGTTACAGTCACCATCTACCTTGAGGCTGGTTTGTTCAACTAAAAATGTGTGGTAGAAAACAGCGTGTCTCCACTGCCCTTCCGCAGATTACTGCCTTCTGTATTTTTACTTTCCAGCTGATTCGGGGTACTGAGAAGTCATGTAATGTGTCTTCAGTAGGTAATAAAGTTATCTCTTCATTTCAAGAGAAATCTTGCTTTGGCTCTCTTTCATTTGGTCTTCATTGGACTGAAACGTCTAACACGAGTACAGGAATTCAACCTAGTTTTACTGGTCAAAGTTCAATTAGCTAATACAAGCTATTTGTTTCTGTAGGACAGGGACAAACACAAGGGTATCGAGGATGAAGTTAAGAGCAACATTTATCAAACAAGGATTAAATGAAGCAAAGATTTAGTGAGTAGAATTCCATCTCATTTCTTTTGAAGGACTACGATAGCTTTGATTTTCATGGCCTCTAAGATCATGACATTACAATATTGAAATTTTAAGAAATAAAAATTACACCATCGCTCTTCATTTTCTGCCCTGTTGCCTTTGGAACAGATTACAAAGTACAATTTTCTCTTCTTTTTCAGTGAAGAAGGAAAAATCATATGAATGCTTAGTCCAGATTTTAATCTCCACTGCCCACTGAACAGCGGCACTGTGATGCATGACCCTGACCTTTCGCAGCCCGGTATATTTTGACTGTTTGCCCACTCAGCTCCATCCCTACATTTCAGTGAGGCCGTAAACAAGAGATGTGGAATGGCATGCCCAGAAAATCACAGAATGCTGAAAAGGTCAAAATAGTAGCGCCGAACGTTTCTACTCTGTAATTCAGAAATATATTAGGCATTCACAGCCTAATAACTCATTCATATGACAAACACTGAAGAGAGAATGTAAAATGGCAGAACATGAATTCCTTCCAGTGACAGTGTTTCTAAAAAGCACGGAAAATGGTGCAAACTTTGCCCCATGGTTCGCTTTTCTGGAACATTAATACTGCCTGACTTTCAACGCACAATAGCGTATGTCTGCGGACTGTGTGGTCAAATGTCTCCATGTTTGCAATCAGGCTCAGAACCCAAAAGGCAAGGTTCCTGAGGAAAAGGTCCTGATCAAAGCCTTTGCTGTCTCCTTCTCGCCCTGCTCAGACCAATTGCCCAATACCAGCTGATTTTATTGTCACAACATTCCTGGAAACTAGAGAAGTATCATCCTCACTTTAAAAGAGGACATCGACTCCTGGCCAAGGTCAGCAGAACTACAGTAGAATAAAAAACCCCACAGCTCTTATCAACAGCCCTACTCCGCTGCTCTCCACTAAGACCACCTTTTCTGCTTTCTGTCCCGTGGGCTGAACTTCATTTTTGCAGAAACAAACTTGTGCCCATTTCTCAGCCACAAGTCAAATGCAGTAGAACTGGAAACCAAACAATACAGTAAATCCAGAAACCAAACAAGATCCTGTAGCCAAGCTCAGCACAGCTGCACGTCTGTGGCGGTTGAAGTGATGGTTGTGTTTGTTAATGACAGCTTAGTCCTCGGGAAGTGCTGAAGATGCACGCCCTGGACACCTCCACACAACGGTCATCGCTTTCAGAGAAAGCTTCACTGGTGCAAGATGATTTGAATCGTTCCTCAGTCATCACACATTCGCTAATGCCCCTGGACAAACGTCGTTGAACAACTATAAGCCAGGATATACTGGAGTGTTTCTTCTTTACTACTTTCTTGTAATACAAAGAACACAACAGATTTATCTAAAGTATTGCTATTTCAAACCTAACTACAACTGACATCAATTCATAAATTTTTTTTGTATAAAGACTGTGTCATTTTGTCCTCAGAGTATGTATAAGATTGATGTAACGATCACTAAAATCAACATAAGCAACAAATAGCTTAAAGCAGTACAAAAGAAAAATTTGGAAAGTGCCCAGTCATCCGTTCTGACATACCTGTGCCAATCCCCTGCATCCCAATGGATGTACAAACCATGGATCAGTAGCCAGAATTTGGCCTTATCTTTCAAAGTCCATTAAGACAAAAGAAAGAAGTGTGTGAATAAACTGTTCTCTACTCCACAGATGTAAATCTGGATTAGCCACTCAAATGAGAAAAAACCTGTGGATTTACACCGGCCAAACAACAGCTCCCAGTCTCAAGTCCCTGAAGTACAGCATTTCACCATTATCCCTGAAAGAAGCAGGGATATTAACAACGTACCAAATTAGCATCAAAGCATTAGCAGTAATACACTTAGGGTATTTGGGGAACTACTTCTAAACCTAAATGTCAGACAATTTGTCTCTAATATTCCCTGCAGATTAGTACAAAATGATTATAATAGATGCAAATCCTGCCTCCTTTCATACAGGCACGTATGGCTGAAATAGCTGTGGAGCTGTATCCCCTGTGCTGCAGAGGAAGGCAGGTCCTAAAGAATATATCCCTGGTTTCTCTTCATTTCCTAGTGCAAATTGCTCCTTCGAATATTTCTGTGCAGGAACACGGAGCTTTTGGTATTACAGTCTGCACTGCTGAGAGGAAATGATTTTCCAAGACCAAGTCCGGGGTCATTTACACAGTGAGTCTGTAACCTCTTCAAGGGAGGGGAGCAGCGTATGGGGTTTGGCCTCCGGTGGGAAGAAAGCAGACCTCCCAGCTAAGCGGTGGGAGGAGGTGGGTGCAGTGGAGAGCCCTGGAAGACTGGAAGAAGGCGTGGAGGAGACAACAGTGAGGGTTCCAGCTCACTCCTCCAGATAGCAACAGGCAACAGTGCATGGGGGACACGGCTGTGAGAGGAAGGTGCAGCGTGGGGAGAACTGCGGATGGAAGGGATCAAATTTTTGTTGGTGTTGGGGTGGAGGGGACATTAATCCCATGTCTTCTCTGCCCTTAGTCCCACCTCCCCTCCGCTCTGCCACTCAGTGCACACAGACCTAGATCTCTGGCACGACAGGGGTAGGGGCTATTCCACCCGGACAGAATAAGGCAGTAGGATATGATTTGGGGCAAGACTGTCACCCATCTCACCCTCCAGCCTCACAGCAGGCAAGAGCAACTGAGTCTCGATGGATAACTTTCAGTCTCCTCTGTGTAGGGCACTCAGTGCACAATTCAGCCACTTGGATGGGGGGCCATTAGCCACTACTCCACTTGAAGTACAATTACTTTTAATAATATTTATGGACTACATTACAGGAGTAATATTTATAGACTATTCTGACAGGAAAAGGAGCTGTATCTTGAAAAGTTGGATTCAACAGAAAAAAAAATGGTATTGCTGACTGTTATTGTATTTCCCAATCAGAAGAAATACAGCGCAGATATAGGTAATATCACCTCCTATCAAGGCTGTTCTTTATAAGCTTCTGGCTTCATATGCTTATGATTTTGCACTGATTGATCTGTTAGGTGAAATCAAAGCTGGGATATTAGTTAATTATCTTAATCAGAGTTTTTTAATTTCGGAAGACAGGAAGGGGGTGGGATCTACATCAAAAAGTCAGACATTCTCACAGAATGGGTGAAGAGAATCGGGGAAAAAAGATACTTACTTCCTTCCATCCCCCTTCTTTTCACCCTAAGAGAAGAGATATCCACTGTGATGGCCAATAGTCTTCACACAACAGATTCCCAGGAAAACCCTCCAGAGTCTCATCAGGCTATAAGCTTTCAGAAGAATCAGTCTGAACTTGTTCTGTGGAGACTTGGGCATCAGCTGTGGAAGCCCAGCACGCCTCCGTGCCCATATATGGCTCCCACTGGGCTCTGAGAACTCCTTGCAAATGTGTATTTGGGCTGCCACCACATTCCATACAGAGTGACAAGAGCTCCAAATCTCAATAGAAATAGCAGGGAGGGGGAAAAAAAAAAAAATCTGCAGCCCTGTCTCCTCCTTACCCTCTAAGTTTTAATTTTATCCTCCTCAGATATCCCTTCTTGGTCTCAGCTTCATCTTTCTCCCAGTTCAGCCTCTCTGTTCACTCAGGGCCCATTTGGGTCAGGTCAGAGCAGAGGGAGCAGGAGCAGCACAGGGAGAGAGGGCTGCTGCCCTCAGAGAGGTGCAAAGCTCTGGATTTGGCCCAGCTCACAGAAAACCAGATCTCCACGTGAGAGCCCCTGCTAAGCCCTAGGCTGGAGAACGCCTGGTGGGAGCTGAGGGAAAGAAAGGCGCAAGAAAGGCATGTGGCTACCAACAGCTAAGATACCTGATTTTCCTGTGTGCCTGCTACATTCCTGAGTACTCATCATATGTGACCAATCAATCAAAAAAGCAAATCAAAAGGCACCTGTACAACACTGGGAGGCCTGACCACAGAAGAGTATCGGTGCTCTTTTCACACCACAGACACACTAATGAGAATTCCTTCCCAAGCTTGCTTTCAAATCACTTGCTCCGTTTGAATTACTTTACAGTTCAAAATTTCTGTATTGTTTTTTGTTCAAAATCACCATCCTATTCAACTAGGATGTTTATCAAATAACTTTATCTTCAAATAGGAAGAAAGCATGATTTAATCAGCAAACCAATAATGACAGACACTGCTGGATTGTCTTGAATAGACAGGCTTGGTATGAAATTGTGTCTTTGAAAGATCTTGCAGATTTTTTTTATTATTTATTTTTAAGAAGAGAAGTAGGGTTTCAGTGAAAATGAAGACAGTGGACAATGAATGTAGCATCTTAAAAACATCAGTAAATGCATGGATTTTCACTTCCCACATGATTCCTCCAGTCAGTGCTTCAAACAAAAAGGTCCCCCTTTTTTTTTTTCAAACTATTTTTATTCTGTTACCTCACCTGTCAGCAGATGCAGCTTTGTAGATTCCCTTGCACTTGTTTTACAGTAGCTCTATTGATCTGCTTAATAACTAGTCCCAAGGAATTGCACTGTTAAATCTTTTAGAAACAAAATCTTTCTGAACAGGTCAGCTATTAGGAAAAATAAGAATCCTCATAAACTATGTTTTTTTCTTTCCTCAGCATCTTTGGAAGCAGATAAACTACCTTGACAAACATGAGTTAAACCCCTTGACATTTTCCATGTTCAGTAAATGAATTAACACAGATGTTTCTTATTTTGTTTTCTAAGACTCCTGTTACATCTCTTAAGTAAAAGCCTGAAAACAAAACCTGTACATAGTTGAAAAGCAAATGATACATAAATTCAATTAATATAAACACAAATATGCAAACATTCACTCCAGTCTCAACTAACTCATTCATAAAGAAAAGACTAACTTAACATTGCAGTCACTGTAACACTTGGTACAGAATTAACAGGCAGACTTAGTTTCTATTTTGATATTGCATTTTTAGCTTTTTTGATACTCTGTGGAACACAGGAGTGTAAAATAGCAGCCACAGTGCAAGCTAGATCACTTTCGGAGCTGCTTATAGATATACTAGCTAGATACAGCTCCTACAAGATCCTTGCAGATCCTTGTCCAGCCAAGAATCAGCAGAGCTTAATTGTGCTTCCTTTCTTCTGGATATGCTCATGCCCCTGCCACGCTGCTTTTACACCAGCTGAGAGCTGGCCGCGCAGTAACTCACAGCTACCTGTGAATGAGTCAGATTTAGGCTCCTTGGTGCTACCAGAGCTGTGCAAAGGAGCTAGTTCAGAGAACATACCCTGTAATCATGTAATCAAAACAAAAAGGATTGGTTATCTTTCCTTCCACATGCTCAAAGCATTAAGAATGAACTAAGGTAGCTGGAAAAGAATTAAAAAAATAAAGAAATCATCAGAGTGATGTACCAACATGTCATCTTAAGACCTATAGCACAGCATGCTCCACTTACTGTCAGAACAGCTGTATGTGAAAATAAATAACAGATCTTTAAAACTTACTGCACCACAGCCTCAAGAATTCTGATTGGGGTTTTGATCTTTACATTTCTAAATCATATAAGGAGTTCTCCAACCTCAGGGATATGGTATGAACAATCCATACACACGCTTAGGTTTATATGGTCAGTCAAAGCAACAGCAAGCTCCCGCTCTAAAAAAAAAATGGGGTCTTTGAACAACTACTTTGAATCACACTGGCATAAGCTTTAATAAATTCACATCTGGAGCTTTACATGGGAGACAGTCACACTTTACAGAGTTTGTAGGAGTACAGAGTTACAGCACAAAACTCTTCAGATGCAGTCCTGAGGGCCTGCTGCTAAAGCCACAACAATCTCCCAGGCAGAAGACCTACATGTATTTTGGATCATACTATCTAATTTGATTTTAATGTCATGAAGACAACTCAGGGATATCTTTTCCCAGGAAGAACATCACATTATCACATTAATGTAATGGATTTGCAAAAACATATAGTATATAGTGCCAATAAACATTATTTGTTAAAACCAAGATATAATAAGATTAAATGTGCTGCATACTATGCAATCAAGAACTGTTACTACACACTGACCCCAATACAAAAAGCTTGAAAACAAATAAAAAGGGATTTTTTAGTTTTGTTTTTGTGAAAAGGAAGCAGCAAACGAACAATAAAAAAAGTTCTGTCATTATTTTCTAGGTTGGCCCAGACATGAAGTGATTATCTGACCTGGTAAAACATCTGAGATAGTGGAATTGGTTTGGACTCTTTCTCTAATCCTCTGGGATGCACTTTTGTCCTCCTGTTCATCCTCCTCTCTCTAGCTCTATTTCTCCAGCACAAGCAAATACAGAAAACAAGAAGGAAGCAAATTCCAGTTTCTGCTTCTCTCTAACCTTGACAGGGTTGGTTTTGATCTGTCACATTCCAAAAGAAAACGGAAAAAGCAAAAAGTACATTCATACTCCTTAAGAAGAACAAGGCAGGCTCTGTGCCATGTCTGAAGCCTGAAGGAACTCTTTTATCCATTGTCAATAAGAATTGTGCATACCTATTTTCATTTGAATCTTTTTTTAAAAGCTGAAAGCCAAAAGGTGAATACTGAAGTCTGCAATCAGGTCAAATAAGCTGCTAAATAGTTAGGCCACTGCCTAGAGTTCTAGGAAGATTTTGCATTGCTTTGTGCTAATCATTAAGGATAAAGACAGTAAATAATTATTAATCTCCTCTGATTACAAAGACAGCTACTTCTTTAAAGACTAATTTTCCAATGGAAATCTGAAACAATCTCTGCAGAACAAGTAGATGGACTAAACTCCATTTCTTTTGCAGTTTTGTGGCATGTTCATACTTGCACAACCACTGAAAAAGCAGGCATATTGAGTGATTTGTTCCATGGGCTAAAGACCCTGTAAAACACCGAATCTTTGCTTTGGTTTCCAATAACATACTGAAGAATGTCACTTGTTCAAAACTCCGACGAGCTTAACAAGATTTCAGAAAAGTATTCCAGCAGATGACCTTACATACAACTTTCTCCTCTGTTCCTTTGCTGCAATCAAATGAGTCGCTTTCCCGCAAAGCCCTAGCGCGTCTGGAGACCGCAGAGGCCAGCACAGCCTCCCAGCCCACAGCTCCAGGTGGCCTCTGCCAGCCAAAGGTGCTCCTTGAGAATTTTCTAGCTCTACCTATTTGCCATTTAAATCAAGAGGGAAATCAAGAAAGAAATAAGTTCAGGTTCTTTCGTAAGCATTAATCTTTTACACATAATATGAATATGGTTTAGTGGCAATAACCAAACCTATTAACATATCAGAAAAAAAGCTACATATGTAAATTGCCTCATCTTAGGGGACAACTAATGGATTACATTCCAGCTATAAAGACTCAAGATTTATATTTCCCTCTAGAGATATTCCAAAATCCTATTACTGAGACATATCTCCAAGGAGAGGAGGGGGTTTGTTTGTTTTATTTATTTATTTTTTTTTTTAATCAAACCTCTTTTTAATCAGTCAGAACAAAATGTTTTCACGCAGAAAAAAAGAAGAAATCCAGTGCAAAACCAACAGAGTCCTGACGGAACAGGGGAACTTGGAAAAGAAAATGAAGGTGGAATAAAAATGCAGGCAACAAAGATGTGTACTCTTTGAGTGCCTTTATTACACAGACGTATGCAGAGACAGTTTGCTCCCAAAGGAAATCATTAGAAAGTTGACTTTTAAGAAGCTGGTCCAGGAGACTGAATTCATCCTTTTGGGCTGAGCCAAACTTCAATGACTGTGTTTTGCTGTTAATCCTGGTGAGCTTTTGACTATGGCTTCAGACCCACTTTGTTTTCCCCTTTTAAGGCCGATTTCTGCTCAGCTACAGATATGCGAGTCCTGCGGAGGGGAACCTGAATATGCACATACGCACCTGTCTGCAGAATTCATCTGGCACTGGCTGCTTCCCAGATCCACTGCTCTCTTCTCTGTGAAAGCCCTTACAGACTCCTCAGTCAATTCAGGAATATGCGAGAAAGCTAGTATTTAAGCTTAGCTAAGGTCACAAATGATTCATATTCTCACCAAGATTCAGCAACCATCTTCAAGAACTCAAGCCCCATTTTTAAATACTTCATCGCACCTTAAATGTTTCTTTGAAATTGTTAGGCACCTGGTTTAAGGATAAAGAAGTGCTTTTGTATTCTGCTCAAGTAGGACCCTGTACGGTTTCACAAAAACAAACAAACAAACAGCTTTACCACATTGTTATCAGCCCACTCAAAATGTTTCATTTTGACCCTGTTTGCCTTTAAACACCATTCCACCACTGAATCCTAGCCAGTGTGGGTATGGAAGAAAGAAGAGAGTCAAGCTCAAGGAGGAAAATGCCACAGCTTCATCACAGAGTGAATAATCCACATCTGCAATACATCTCTTGTACTTTAAGCTCATGCACCACAGTCCTCAACAGCAACTCCAATTCTGCCTCTCAAAATCAGAAATCTATTTTCAAGTCACTGAAAAAAACCTCTGGAACTTCAAAGCCGAGCAGTTCTTTCTGCACCAAGATGCCCCACAGTTCCCCAAAGTTAGCAGAACTCTCTAACATTGGAGTTTCTCAACATGAGAGAAAATACAGGCTGCCAGCTGAGATTCGGAGCTGTGCATTCACAGAAGAATATATAACAGGAGTGAGAAAAGCACACAAGTATTTTAGTCAACAGCCCTTTCTGGCAAGCATTGAGAACAACCTGAAAATGCACTGGTTTACATTAACTTTTAAAGGAATCAGCACTTCTTTTATGGGAGTATCTGTCTTAGGGTGAACATCAACTGATCAATACAGCACCAATGTAGACATATATTACTCTATCAATCATACATCAAAAAGAGCAGCAGCACTTTATATTTAATACCCAATGTAACCAATTAATACTGCCATCCCCTGATGTTACACAAGTTCAGTCCCTTAAGTTGCCATGGCAGTAAATTCTACAGTTATAAATGAGAAGCTGCAAATTGATTTGCATGTAATAACAGTACCACTCAACCTTTCTTACCACTTTCAATTTTTCCCATCTGCTACCAGAGTGGAAGTTTAGGATCTATTATTCCCAGAAGGGGACTTACCCAGCTGGACATCTATAACAGTTGGCTGGTTCTCCATGGGGAACAATGGCTTTGGAGGTTTGTCTGTGAGTAAAGCTAGAAAAGAAAATGAGAAAATGTAATGGAAAAATTGAGACCAATGACCGCAAAAGAAAAGCTCTGTCATGTAAGCAATCAAATGTTTGTACACTTGATGGCATGTAAATATTTGTTACGGAATACGGCTGTTACACTGCCAATGTGCTACCACTTTCCTAGTGGCTGTGGTGGCTCACTGATTGAACAGTAATGAGCTATTTCAAGAATTACATTTTTAATACAAAGCAGCAAAACAAACTCCAATTCTCACTTTTAATCTACATATAATAACTAGATCAAGCATTTAGATCCTCACCTCACAAAGTTAACACACTTAATTAAATTGAAATGCCAACCAAATCCATTTCAGTGTGACCAGTCCCAACACATCTTTAAGCTTGCCCAAAACAGTATTTAGTTGCTGAAAGAAAACTTGCACATAATTTTGTCTGATGGACCCCAGCAGCTTTACACCTAGCTTATACTCCCACCCAAGCAGGTGGGGCACCCAGGCCTGCTCAAAGCCTGAGCAGGGATCCTGGGTTCTGCTACACAGGAGTATCTCCATCCGAGGGCAGGGAACAAAACGCCAGCCTGGTCCTACCAGGTGACTGCTCCAGCCACCAGGACAGATGGTGGCGGACACCACCACTGCTGAAACGCACAGCTACAGACTTAGGCTTCATGACCCGCTTTGAGAGCTTAGTGCCGGGCTATGCAGATAGGTTTTGTAAGTTTGGGCTAGCTTGAAATAAATGTCTGAGTATTCCTGGAGATGGGGAGAACTTTTTTTAATCAAATATAGTATCTTGTTCCACAGGAAATTAAACATTTCAAAATTACTCCAAAACTTTTCCAGTTAAAATTCATCACCTGAAATTATTTGAGTTTGTAAAAAGAATTTGCATTTTTCAGTAAAAGACCAAGGAAATTACCCTGATCTCCTCACAAGCCTCAGCACTTACTGATTTGACAGGAAACCAGTCTACCCAGCGGTTTGGCAGCTGAAGCTGAAAAGTGTCCGTGCCTGGGGCAGCAGGTCTCCTCGAACCAAGCAGAGGGAGCATGAGCTCTGCAAGCTCCTGGCCTGTGCTCCCAGCTCAGCCTAAGCCCTTCATATGCTGGGAAGGCATCTCCCCCTTAGTCTGCTTCAGCATGTGTCAGTGTTCAACACACCTTCCACAAGGCTTTAAAACAAGCTGGCTGAGTGGCTGAAGCAGAGGGGCAGCAGTCACATGTTTCACTAATGTGGATAACCAGCTATCAAACAACAGCTGTGTAAAACTGGAGGCAGCTGAATTATTCTGCTACCAAAAAAAAACCCAAGAAAAAAAAAATCACCAACCTACAAAACACTTTTACATCCACATCTACAGAAAATGACAAACTGCATTAAAGAAATACCTGTTTGATTTTGCTTTACAGTTGACACTGTTTTTTAAACTCCTTAAGAAGTGATTGTCAGCACAGTTCACTTCCCCAGTTCCATTTAAATGAAAATGGGGTTCCTTCCACTGATGCCACTGCCATGCTTTGCTTATCACAAAACAGGCATATCAGTAACAAGCAAGCAGCCAAGATTTCAGATCAAAATCATGTGTGTGTGTAAGAAGAACTCCTTGTACAGCTTGCCCACAAGGACAACACAGGAATCTCCAAAGTGATTTAAACAGCATGTAATTAAGGCTAAAACCACAAGCAGGCCTCAGAATGAAAAATAAATAGGAAATTCTGTTCATGAGAATTTAGCAGTTCAAAAATGCTCATGCGATGCAAAGTCACAAGATTGACACAGAAGCAACATCAAGGCTACCTGTACAATCACGTTATTTGGGGATTAGTCTGTGAGTAGGAACTTCTGGCAGAAACAAGTAATTTGCTGTGCTAATGCACCTAAGTCATCTGAATGTCATTACAGAATAAGACGAAAGTACTGCCAAACCTACATCTGTACGGATGGCCTAACTGCTGGCTTTTTAAGGAATTTCGATCCTAACCAAAGCTGAAAACTTTTGGGCATCAAACCCAAGGGACTTTGGAACACATTCCACTAATGATTTTTTAAGCAACGCTTGCTTTAAAATTGCTAAAAGCTTTTGAGACGCTCTTCCTCATAAAATCCCATTGCATCCAAGGGGAGATGGGTAACTATTTCTTCAGCTTCTCCACAAACCCCACCCTAATGCAAACAGTAGGTTTGTCACTTGAGGGTCACACCTGCTTCGAGCAAAGCTCATTCCCAACACTCCAGGACAAAAGTACCTTCTTCAGGAAGTCCCAAGACGCTGATAGCCAGAACATGTGGGAAGGGGGAACATGAGACTGAGACTACATTTTCAGTACTGACATTTTTGTGTTCAACATGTCGAAGTGCTCTGCTTTTCTTATACTCTTCTTCGTCACATGAAAACCCCCTGTCAATAAATAACAAGTTAGGAAGAAGCAAGAGCCACTAGACTAGAATTACATTAGCTGAACTGTAACCCACTGCCAGCTATAAGGAGGACCTCTTCATAGGTATTGCTTGCCATTTTCTCTCAACTCATGATGGAAAATTAAAGGTAGTGCTGTCTGGCGCTGGCATCTGCTCAGGGGGAACCTCATCACTAGAGTCACAACCTGACAATATTGCTTTTCTGCAATTCTGGCTTCTTTATTGGTTTTCATAGTGTCCAGGCAGGCTTCCTCCGAGCGCCTGCTGGAAGGAGAGAGGAAAAGGAAGTGCTACAAAGGTATTAAAAATTTAACAATATGTTCCTCATTGCCTCTGTGCAACTGAGGTCAGTAACTTCTTACAAGAACGAGCCTAAAATCTCTAGAAAACGCATTTTGGCCTAGGAAGCACAATTCAGACTTCTTGGGAAGGTAACACGCTGGCCTGTATCTGACTGCAGGAGTACCCCAGATGCTCAGCACAGCGAGAAGAGCTGCTGCCAGAGCCCCGCAGCTATGGGCTGCAGCTTCCACAGGGGCCTGCTGCAAAATCCGCTGCAGGAGTGGAAAGGTCACAGCAGCTGCAAAAGGGGTTGGGGGTTTAACGCCAGGACTAACAGAATCAAGCCCTTTGGCCACACTATGTCAGAACAAGCAACACTCTCATCAACCCTTTACAGGACTCCTTCAGGAGACATTATTATGTGTTTGAAGTTCAGCACACACACAAGACCTTATGAATCAGAAAGGCTGAAACAGAGACCAGCTTGATAACGCAATTCTAAACAATGTGATATACCAGCTAAATTTTGTTTTGGGTGGAAACTTTGGGGGGGGGGGGGGGGGGGGGGAAAAAAGCCCAATCCCCCCA
>Ga0065711_1036490_pt1 | contig 20933 bp, 10 predicted proteins | sample Hoacrofraction12_FD_59098 | JGI IMG/M metagenome (GOLD analysis project Ga0065711, IMG submission 59098) | Hoatzin crop microbial communities from Cojedes, Venezuela - Epithelial fraction 12 v2 (version 2) | ecosystem: Host-associated > Birds > Digestive system > Esophagus > Crop | place...
CAGGGGGGTTGGACTAGATGACCCACAGAGGTCCCTTCCAACCCCTACCATTCTGTGATTCTGTGATTCCGTGAATACTGTGACTAAAATCCCTTGAAAGCCAGAGGGTGTCTTTCACAGAAAACACTGTGCTTGGGCAGTTTAATAATCCTTTATTCTCTATCCTGTAGCAAATAAAGTCTGTGGTAAGAATATTCCTTGTTTCTAAATCCACTGTCCCTTCTCACTAATAAATGTTAATAAGGAGTTGAAAATTAATTGTAACAGCTTAATCTGAAAACTTCTCTTTGCCTTGGATGGAGATTCTTTTAGTTCTGTGGAATATATTTTAGTCATTCTTTGGAATGAAAAGAAAAAAAATGCACTGTCTTGCCTATGTTAAATAGATTCTACTAAACTTCCCTCTGAGAAATTAACACTCCAGATGTCAAAGGGCAGAAATAATATGTGGAGTTTTTTATGAGAAAAGTATGTTTTGTCACCCCTGTGAGCAGTAACCAAGGACCATAAGACCTTGAAAATGAATAGTTCATTACACAGTCAGCAGGGTTTTCTGAGTTACCTGGAAACTCAGTTGGCATTGGGCAGATCTATCCCAGGACTGAACGGAACTTTCCAAGTAAGCAAGTACAATGCACGTGTAAATATTTTAAATGAGTGCAAGGACTCTCTTTCACCCTTCTGTGAAACATTCGTTGATCCTAGCCACTATGGGAAAGAAAGTTACCAAATTTGAGTGTGGAGAGACAAGGGCAATGTTTCCTGCTTCTCCAGGCAGTATTTCTTGGTATAACTTGTACACATGTTTATGGTTTGCCAAACATTTCTTCAGGAAGAAAAAATTCCCAAGGTCATACTGGCAGGCTATTGTAGTTATTTTGTCTTCCTCTGTGGCATAATCTTTCTTCTAAAGTCATCTGGTAATTTCCACATTTCCTGCTACTACATGGATTTAGTACATTAAAAATGTCCTTGTTCTTTTCTGCTTCATTTCCTGTGACACTTCATAGCTTTTGTGGCTTTGGTTTTGTACTAAAGGTTTTAATTTTGCTGTGGGGTATTGGAAAGTTTTATGGCTGGCAGAGCATGTGGGGGATGTGAGGCAGGGGCTCTGTGGACTGTTTTGGTGACTGGCTGGTCGCACGACTCTCTGCCTTTGCAAGGGGCCAGACAGAGCAGCTCAGGCAACCCCCACCAGGCCTACACTCTGGTATTTGCTCCCAGGAGCTTCTTCTGAGCTCTTCCTGGCATGGTTTACCCTGCTCCTGGTACCTTCCCTGCCAGCAGCCTGCTTTTCTGCCTGTAAACTGTTGGTCGTGCCCACTCACGCACCAGTCTCCTCTCCTGGCAGCCAGCAAAAAAACAAGATTTATGAGTAGTGTAAGTGGCAGATTTCCCAAGTGACATCGCTATCTAAAGATCCCTCCCCAAATAATATGTCTGATGATATAAAGAAAGAATCACGGCAGGTTAATAAATCCCTAAAGTATGCTTAGGGAAAAACAGCTATTAAACTGAGCTAGTTTCCCAGGTGGACTAGAGATAGGATAATCGTGAACGTTTTCTATGATTTGGGAATTGAATAACATATTCCTCCCCTATTATGTACAATTACGATCTTTCCTATTGACAAATATACAAAATTTTTATAAAGCTCCTCATGTTTCAGAATATGTGAATTATGTAAGTGAAATAAGTGAAATACAGACTTCACAGCTGGATATTCAGATACAGGCGTGAGCCACATGTATTGTAGATGGCCACGTCGCCACATAGTGCAAACTGAGGGCACCCCATACTGTATATTCAGCACATAGTAACTAAAGTCCTGTTGTGTAAGTGGTGTGAGCTGTGAAACAGGAAGGTGAGAAGAATTAATAACTCATTCCTAACTGGCAAAAAGTGACTGTGGCACTTCATTTTTTATTATTAAGCTGGTAGAGATGGTAAATACTATGGTGGAAGTGCATACGGCATAAGGCATAAGTGCTGAAGTGATTCAGTAATGAAAGAAACTGTAAAGAGCTTCAGAATACTGTAACAAAAAGGGACAACCAGCAACAAATTTAATGCAACACAACCATGTACGATGGAAGGAGTGTTTATAACTGCTGGTGGGTTTGGTGTTGGTCACTTCTTCTGAAAAGATAATGTGGGCTTCACTGTGAGCAGCTCAGCACAGCTACCCATTCAAAGTACATATTTGCAGTCATAAAAGTAAATAAGAGCTCTGTCTAGACTAAATTTGCTGCTGTGGCTGCTAGCCCGCAGAGGCTGTCCAAGACCAGTGAACTGTGCAACCACAGAACTGGCTAACTGAGCTGAAGTGTTGTATCCCCTCCAGAAAGGCCTAACATAATGCCCTGGTGTATAAGGAATGCCCGTCCTGTGACCAGATGTTATAAACTGTGTCAAGCTGTATTGTAATCAAGTTTCTGGTGCTGATGTGTGTGCTATTGCTGTTCAGTCCAGCCTGTAGAATCCAGATATGGGGAACGGAATTTCCTAAGCTAATTGCAAGGATTTTTACAAAGTGCCTTGCAAGTGCCTGCTGAAGAGAAGTTGCTGTTTGAGAAGCCAGGGGCTCACAAAGGATTAGTGTCTGGACAACCTCTGTAGCTGTGTCCTAAAAGACCCATTAACAGGACTGTCTTCTGCTCTAACAGTCAAAGCAAAGATGACCGAATGAAACAGCTTGCTCAGAGAGGAAGCCACAAGAATTTTGCTGTTTAAGCTCTTTGGGAGTGAGGGCAGGCTCTGGGAAGTGTATTGCTGCTGGGGAGTACATGGGCAAGGCTCACTACATGCACATTTCCTTGGAGGGAGACTTATGCCTGTTAGGAGAAAGGTCTTTTGTATATGCAGTTCAGGTCTCATTTTGCGAACACAGCCTGTAACAAATTTCTCAAAGTGGAGCTGGGGACAAAAAGAGCTGACAAAACTGACATTGCCTCTACAAATGCAAGTGCTAGGCAGCAACAGTTGTGGTGGCCACAGGAAGCATGGCTTCTGCGTGGGCTCATCACAGCCAGTTTTTCCGAGACCTCCAAAGGCACCTCTGTGACTGAGAGACAAAGTTCCTGCCAAATGTCATGTTTCTGTGGTACTTTACTCTCCACATGTTAATTCTGTTTCTAGAATAAGCTACAATAATGGCATTAAAATAGGGAAAATGTAGTTTTTTGCTTCAAATTAGCCAAGCCAACCTTGCACATACCCCCAAAAAAGGTTTTTCCCTTCAAATAACCCTTCTGGATGCAGACCATGTACTGCTTTGGCTATCTGTGTTGCCTGACATTTTCCCTTGTGATCATTTCAATCACGTAACTCACAGAGTAGGCCTATAAAAGGCAAAGAATTAATTCATTCTGAGTTTTTGCAGTAGGTTTTTCAGTAAAGTATATTGTACATAAAGTAGCTTCCTTCCCTGTGTAATTGCAGTTGTATTTTTAAATAATGAAATATATCACCCTATAGAAAATAATAAATAAATTAGTTCAAAGCAAAACCAAATGCTTAATGCGTGTAAAAAAGAAATACGAACAAAAGAAATACATCATTGTATCACCAGTCTTTCCAACTGAATCCTTTCCAAAGTAAATAAAAAATCTTATTGAAATTGTTTCTGGTTATCATGCTCTCACTGGGAAATGAAAAGGTTTTCTTCAATAGCCTGTTATAACTCAGTCATTATACCACAGTGAGGTAATTTGCTAAAACAGCTGCCTCTGATGAGCAAACCTTTCCATCTGGCAGAACCCAAATAGACACAAACAAACTCATTTCAGTTTTTCTTAGCAAAATACAAAATCAAAATAATCTCCTTCTGCTCTTACGGGACGAGTCTTTGAACTACAGGAACCAAGATTTGTTTCTTTTTTGATGCCCTGCTCTTACCCCTATATCCACAGACTTGGCCCTGACTGCTGGAGTGTTGATATCATGCCACCTTTGAAATGGATTACAGCATAACTGGGAATGTGTTTGCAATATAAACCTTCCATCAAGGAAACAGACAAAATTAACAGTTGTTGGAACTTGTTAGCTTTAGCAAGACAGCACTTGTGAATAGTTTGTTTTCATAGTAGGTTTTTTTTTCTTTTAAGACCCTTTTTTTTCCTTTTTTTTAATGTGCTAAGGAAATTTCCACTGTTTCTTAACAAAAACCAAGGTTCTGCTACACATACAAAACCCTAGCTATACAGATTACACTTTTCACAAAGAATCAACAAAGAAAACTACTGACATAGCTTTTGCACTCTCAGGAGACTTGTATGGAGTTGTAATCTCTAAAATTACTACCGAATATGGCCTGGCTTTATATCAATAGTTTCTCTCTAAACCATGCAAATATTGCTGGTTTTCCACGACCATTTAGACAAGCTAGAAGAACTAGATCTTTTTAAAATTTTTTTTAAACCTCACACATTTTGTCTTCTGTAAATCTTAAAAGTGTATGTATAAAAAATAAATGTATGTGTTTCATATGAGCATTTTAATCCATCTTTAGAAAATTCTTTGCAATGTATTGTCAGGACAGAATTCATATTTGAAAAGGCATTTCAAGTTGTTAGCTCTTCTTGATGGAAAATGTTGTAAGCAAAGTTTAAAAACATATTTATTAAAATTGGTGATGGGATGAATTCTTCTGTCTAAATATTTTCTCAGCCAAAGGCCTGATGTATTTTCAGTGAAGTCAATGGAAAGTCGCCCACTGGCTTCAGCAGAAGTTACGTCAAGCACCATTTAGGGAAAACTTGGATCCATGTGTAGATCTGGATCCAAGTATTGCACTTGGGTCCCATTTCTGTACTAAGTAACGCCAAAATGCTAATTCTAGAAAGTCTTCAACTTTGAAGAAGTTCGGCTTGGGATCCAGATATATGTCTGCACACTCTTTATTCTCTGAGAAGGAAATCTACACCTATAGAAGTAGTTTTCCCAGTACACGGTGTTATCAACGTGCTTAAAATGCTGTTACCCTCACTAGCAGTCTCGTGAATATAACAAGGTCCCTCGACACTGCAGTGATGAAAACACAGCGCAAAGAAGGTAAAAAAAGATAAGTATTTTGTGGAAAATCTGCCCTGTGATAACATGCTGTGCACCTCGTTCTGTAGATTCCCTCCAGAGCCAGCAGGATTTGGCCACAGTCTATGAACTCTGCCTTGCAGAGTACTCAGAATCTCTGAAATTTAGTAAGTAACCATTAATCAAGTCACAATTCTGTCTAGAATTCTACAAATCCTAGTAATGCAAAATCGTATCAGCACTTCAGGAGAAAGGATATTACGAACTTGTAGTATCAACATATTTAATGTTCTCCTTGACTGCTGGATATAATGTAAATTTAATGTACAACATGGCAAGGTTGTGATACTTTGCATTGTCCAAAACTATTGGTTGCCTCTTGTGTGTCTTTCACCCATATGTTGTGTATTACTGGTAATGGGACTATATGATTGAAAGTGAATGTCTCTGTCAGTGGTCTTAACCTTGTGCCAGCTGTAGTTAATGAGAAAGTTTCTTTTGACTTCAAAAGAAAAAACACTGTCAAACACAGGAAATACGGTAATAAGACCTAATAGTTAATTAAACAAAAGAAAGGTAAGAAAGAATCTTCTGCCAATCACTCTACTACTGAGAGGGTTATGAAATATGTTTTGCAAGAATAAACACTTCTCTCTTGTTATAGTTTGGCTGCGGCCAGCAACAAAAGCACCACGCAGCTGCCCCTCCCCCTGCTGGGTTGCAGAGGAGAATGGAAAGAAACAGGCAGAAACTGGTGGGTCGGGATGAGGGCAGTTTAACAGAACAGCAAACAGAGGGAACAGGAACAATGACGATACAGATAAGGGTAATACACAAAACAGCAGAACACAGAGAGCCACCCTCCCTGATCTCCGCCACCGTCGCTGCCGTGCACTCCTGAGCCGCAAGTGAGTTCCTGCCTCCCAGCTCCCCCCCACCGGAACCCAGCATGACGGCACATGGTATGGAATACCGGGCTCTGTTTGGCCAGGTGGGGTCAGCCCGCCCGGCTGTGCCCCTTCCTGGATTCCAGTGAATATTAACCCTGTCCTGGCCGAACCCAGGACATCTCTAAACACAAACACAGCTAGAAAAGATTAAAAAGCAAATACCATGTTTACTGACATTAAATGTGCTGAGATCTAACTACTCATGTTTGTCTGGTTCCTTTCATTTCAGCTACCTATATTCCACCTCCAGCTATTCTGAATTTATTTATATGGGTATTATTTTTGTACCAAGTGTATCACTCTTTAGTAAACCATGTTGAGAAAAGCTAAATTCAATTAGCATATTTTACAAACAGTTTTTTGTAGATCACAGACATGTGGGAATGAGACAAATCAGTATTTGGAAAAAATTATCTGAAAGATAACTGTTTTGTGAGTCTTAAAGGTGCTTATTTTAAATTATAAAATTATTTTAAAAGTTCTCAGATGAATTAGTGGGATACAAAGTACAAATGGTGGCATTAGGCTATACCCTCTGCTAATATTTAAAGTTTTGATTTATATTATTTGCAGTAAATAACAATAATCACACTGCATCTCAATTTTGCTTTACACTTTTCTAATACATCTTTGGTCAAACTTAAAGGAACAAGTTTGCATCAGGTTTCTTAAATATTTCAACAGTAGCAATCATGTTGCTACTGCATGCACGTCTATGTTGCTTTACGCATATGGATTTGATTTAATATTTGTTACAGTAGATAGCCTACAGCATCTAGATTTTTGTGCAAAGAAGGTTATCATTGCCCCCAGATGCTGCTGAGAGAGAAAATACTCTGCTAGCCCTCATATCTTTCTAAATATTCCCTGCTTCAGGAAAGAGGTGCTGATTTCATTCATTTCCAGGCAACTGTTATGCTGCCCTTCTTTTCCCTAGTGGGGTCAAAGATTGCTTTGGATGAAACTAAGTTTCGACAAAAATAATATACTTATGACCTAACTCCTGCCTGACTAATATGATGGACATTGTTTTGAACTTGCTATCTTTGCCAAAAACAGGTAGGCGGTTGTTCTTAGTCAGACAGAGGTACGAAAAAAAGAAGTTCTATGTTGTTATTGTTTGTGGACATCATCATTCCCTCCTTCACAGCCATAAACAAGGCCTTTCTTCTGGGTGGTTTCACAGTGACAGAAAGAGAAATGACGCAAGGGGATCTGTATCTGCATCTTGGCTGGACTTCGCTGACCCTTGGAGTCAGCCATCACACCCTTCCAGCCATCATGGCCAGGACGCAAGCCCTGGAATCTCCCCACCTGCGTTCTCAGTTCCCATAAAGATGGCTGGAAAGAGATAGCATGTTTCTTGATGTAACTTTGTTTAACTTTTCTTGACATTAGAAATCGACTCAGTATTCCCATTTTGAATTCAGATTTGCAAGACCCCAAAGTTCAAGGAAGTTCCACCCTGGAGTTTTCTTTAGCCCCTTGTAAAGAACAAAATTGAGATGTGGTTTTAAGGTCTGACATACATAGTAGTTAGGTATTGCTTTTGGCCCAGATACTTTTCTTCTTCTGATGTAGCTACAGGGTTTGCATTTCCAGAGCTTTGCATGCTTATGACTATGTAGTATTTACAAGAAGTTGCTATTCTGATATGTGATTGTGCAAGGGGAGGGGACATATCACATCTATATTTTATGTTTATATGACACTTGTAAATATTTGGCAGCCTTTGTGAAGGTATGGTTATGCTTCAACCAAAAATGTTTTTACACAGTGTGTCTAGTCAGCTTTTGAAAGCCAAGCTTGCAGCATTATTGCAGAGGAAAGTCCTCTGGAAGCGTGACTGTAATGGTACAGCTTCCTTACTGCTGTTCAATGTAGCTGGGTGGGAGTGAAAACATCACGAAACCATCAAAAACAAGCAGTGAAATGTATTTTCCAAAAAGCCCTCATTACAGAATTTGTCAGAAGGACCAGGTGGAGGACAAGACCTCCCAGAAACCTGCCTTCCCTTCTCCCTGCAGCTCTGAGTGTGCAGGGATTGCCTGCTGTACACCTCAGCCATGACAAGAGCAGAAACCTGTTTGGTGCCATTAATCATAGAATCACAGAATCACAGAATGGTAGGGGTTGGAAGGGACCTCTGTGGTCATCTAGTCCAACCCCCCTGCCGAAGCAGGGTCTCCTACAGCAGGCTGCACAGGACCTTGTCCAGTGGGTCTTTAATATCTCCAGAGAAGGAGACTCCACAACCTCCCTGGGCAGCCTGTTCCAGTGCTCTGTCACCCTCAGAGGGAAGAAGTTCCTCCTTATGCTCAGACGGAACTTCCTATGCTTCAGATTGTACCCGTTACCCCTTGTCCTGTCACTGGGCACCACTGAAAAGAGTCTGGCCCCATCCTCTTGACACCCACCCTTCAGATATTTGTAGGCATTTATAAGGTCCCTTCTCAGCCTTCTCTTCTTCAGGCTAAACAAGCCCAGCTCCCTCAGCCCTTGCTCATAGGAGAGATGTTCCAGTCCCCTCACCATCCTCGTAGCCCTCCACTGGACTCTCTCCAGTAGCTCCTTAGCTTTCTTGAAACGGGGAGCCCAGAACTGGACGCAGTACTCCAGATGAGGCCTCAGTAGGACAGAGTAGAGGGGGAGGAGAACCTCCCTCGACCTGCTGGCCACACTCTTCTTAATGCATCCCAGGATGCCATTGGCCTTCTTGGCAGCCAGGGCACACTGCTGGCTCATGGTCAACCTGTCATCCACCAGCACTCCCAGGTCTTTCTCCTCAGAGCTTCTCTCCAGCAGGTCCGCCCCAAGCCTGTACTGGTGCCTGGCGTTGTTCCTCCCCAGGTGCAGGACCGTGCACTTGTGCTTGTTGAACCTCATCAGGTTCCTCTCTGTCCATCTCTCCAGCACGTCCAGGTCATGCTGAATGGCAGCACAGCCTTCTGGTGTATCAGCCACCCCCCCAGTTTTGTGTCATCAGCAAACTTGCTGAGGGTGCACTCTAACTCTTCATCCAGGGCATTGATGAAGTTGAGTAAGACTGGGCCCAGTACTGACCCCTGAGGGACACCACTAGTTACCGGCCTCCAACTAGACTCAGCGCCACTGATGACAACACTCTGAGTTCTGCCATTCAGCCAGTTCTCTATCCACTTCACTGACCACTCACTCAGCCCGTACTTCCTGAGTTTCCTTAGGAGGATGTTATGGGAGACTGTGTCGAAAGCCTTGCTGAATTCTAGGTAGGCAACATCCTCGGCTCTCCCCTCACCTACCCAGCCGGTCATGCCATTGTAGAAAGATATCAGATTGGTCAAGCATGATTTTTCCTTGGTAAATCCATGTTGACTGCTCCTGATAGCCTTCTTTTCCTCCATTTGCTTAATGACGACCTCCAGAATGAGCTGCTCCATCATCTTTCCTGGGATGGAGGTGAGGCTGACCGGCCTGTAGTTCCCTGGGTCCTCCTTCTTGCCCTTTTTAGAAGACTGAAGTGACATTGTCTTTCCTCCAGTCCTCGGGCACCTCTCCTGTCCTCCAGGACCTCTCAAAGATGACGTAGAGTGGCTCAGCAATGATACCCGCCAGCTCCCTCAGCACTTGTGGATGCATTCCATTGGGGTCCATGGATATGTGGGCATCCAGATTGCTTAAACGATCCCTCACACATTCTCCTCAACCAAGCGAAGATCATCCTTTCTGCAGGCTTCTTCTCTTACCTATCTTACCTACAGTCGGAGAGAAAGGCAGTGCGGCAACCGTAAGATCCGTGGGTGAGCACTCGACCGAGGTGCACAGAGAGGTTCCCGGAGCCAGGGTAACCCAAGGGAAGAGCAACGAGACCCGCCAGGAGCCGGCAGCTCTCGTGAGCGAGCAGGGCTGATCTTGGCGTGGGCATCGCCAGCGGCAACCGTGGGAGATTGAAACGGCCCTTACGAAGCATGAGCGACCAGGAGTGCGGTGAACTGAGTGGGCAAACAGGGCATGGGGCAGCAGTTTGCACAGCAGTTCACGCAGGGAGGGCCTTGTAACCCACCTCTAGACCACAGCCGAGGGGAGAGTTCCAGGTCTCTGCCTGAGTGGTGGACACTCGCCTCAGAGCTAGAACCAGGGCTCCCACTGTGGGCACCCCTGTGATATCTGATGCCTCCACCCAGGTGGAACTGGTAACAAAGCAGAAGTCAGCACAGGCTGCAGTTTGCAGTGAGTGCCCAGACTCTTCTCCTGGTGCACTGGTGAGTGCCTGCACAAGATGCAGACAGGTTGAGGAGCTGATATTTGGGTGGCCCAGCTGCAGGAAACAGTTAACAAGCTACATCAGAGGAGTTGAGCTGGAGATAGATATACGGTTGCAGAACCATGCTCCTGTGGACACCACCAATGAGAAAGAGGCACCTTGGACCCTGGTGACCCGCAAAAGCAGGACTCCGCTCCAGCCTCCACCCTCGAGCATAACTACCAAAAACAAATGAGGATAAGCACATCTTGGAAAAATGCAGATCTTTTCTTTTTTTTTTTTTCTCGTGCCCAAAGATTAACTAGGCAATTTAGAGGTCAACAGTGAATACGTGATAGTTGAAAAATTATTAACAGCACTTTCAGCTATGACTTCAAGACTGGAAACTGCTTGGCATAGGGAGCAATTTTATTGGCTGTTAAAACATTTTTAAAAGCTAGAATAATATGTAAGGCTTGCTCTGCTACGCAGTGTCCTTAATGGTCAGCTTTCTTTTAATCAGATTATAAGATATTAATTATCTGAAGAATAACACTACTTAATTATAAAAGCTTTAATAAACCAAATCTGTTGCTTGTGGATGTCTTGGGATAATCAAATTCTCAGGGGTAGTGAGGTGTTTTGCTTCTGCGTCTTAATTGGTCAGCATTGTGATTATTTTATGATAAAACTGCACCTCTTGCTAGGTCACACTGCTTAATTAATGTACTCTTTTTCAAAGAAGTTACCAGCCCATGAGAAACCAGGCTGTAGCCAGATCTTAGCCTTGTACTACTGACATCATTTAACATGAATAAAAGGGTTTGTTTCTTGTTGTTGAAGTAGAAAGGCTGGAGAAAGTTGATGTTCTGCTCTGCCTTATTTCTCTTTTGCTGGGCAGTTTCAGCTCATTGATTACTGAAGTGCAGCATGCAGCATTTTTATTTAGCCTTATGTAATGCATACCAGAATAAGGTAAGAGACTGAAAACTTCGGTCCCTAGCCCAGTTGTAGAAGGAGGGATTCAGATGTCACAGTTTGTACAGTTTTTGCCTTCAAGGACTAAGTGTGAGCAGGAATGAGCGTACCACCGCTCAGTTTCTGTGGCAGACTCGTCCTTGCCACACCCTCGGAGGCTACAAGTGAGAGTGGTGTGTAGGTTGGTGCTCGGCATGAATTGCGTAGATGCCCACAACATGTTTCACTTTATTGACCTCCCCTTGGTTTGAGCTGATGACCTGGAAGCTCAGGGTGCCACAACTGTTTTGCCCATCGCTTGGCCCAGTAAGAGCATTAGCAAAGTTCATCTTGACGTCTCTGCACGTACAATGCCAGATTTTCAGTTGATTGCCTATCACTTCCACAGGGGTTAATTTCATGCAAGATACCACTCTGGGATTTTAGGCTACCTGCAAGTCTTTGGAAGTCTCAGTCCCTTGCCTGCTGTCTTCTGCACTGGTCTTGACCAGGGAGGTGTGGCAGAGAGACAAAAATAATTGTGTGATAAGTAAATCTCCATAGTGCCCCACACTGATGCAACCGCAATGGATTTAGAGCTTTCACACTTGTAAAAATGAAACGTTTTGACGTGCTGTTAGATAGGTTGAAGGCTTCTTCAAACCAACTCCAATTTACAAGCATTATGTTGCAGAAGTATTGATACTATCAGTGATAGTGGTACCTGTTGGAATAGCAGTAGCCGACATCAAGCACATTTTGAGAAAAACATTACCACCTAAAGGCTTCTCTCCTGCAGAAAATGGATTGTACAACAGCTTATCAGTCAGAAAAAAGTGCACAGGAGAAAAAGGGAGAAATAAAAATAATAAAACCCATTCCTGTGTAGAACATTAGAAACATGGCACTAACAAAGACTTCCCATTCCACACAGAATTAGTGCTGGCAGAGGCAGCTCACAGTGCTGTGGGTGTACTCAGCTGTGCAGAGCTGATTATAGAAGATGAAAGAGCTTGGCAATTTATTTCATCTCACGCTGAAGCACTGCTGACAACCGAAAGTGAGGACAGAAGGATTCATTTGTTCAGCTTCTGTTTTAGAAAGCAGGCTTCAAATGATACCACAGAGAAAGTGGAGGGAAATGCTGTGGTGTAATAAAGGGTCTATTTTTTATTTCACTGACTCCAAGATTTATGTTTTCAGCTGTTGGGGGTTTTTGTGGGGGCTGGGGAGAGTTGATATTTGAGAAGTCTGCAACACCATGTTGCTGGTGAAAAAAGTAGGTGGTGTTGGCCTAACTTAATACATGTAGTAACATGTTTTATACACATGCAAGTATGCAAATGGAGAAGCAATAGATAGATGTGTATACATGTTTGTATATACATAAAAGTAAGTATGTTTAATACCTTCTTCCCATTCTATTGTACTGTGGCCTCAGGAGTTTCATAAACCCTTTCAATGTTGAAATATTTGAACTGGGGAATTTAATTGTAGTATTAACATTTATTCAGCAATCATAATAGTGTATCATTCCTGGCAAATTGGACGACATATATTTTACTTTTACTGTATTTTTCATGCACTAGATGTTCAGGGATAGATGGCACAAGCCCTTGAGTAGGGGACACGTGCAGGTGTACTGGCTAAGAAACAGGTGGGACACAAAGCCACAGTCTGGAGATGCAAGTTGGACCCTGCTTACTACTCATCGCTGTGCCTGTGACAGGCTGAACAAGAGACGGAAGCTTTAAACTGCGGGTGGAATAAGTCACATTTCAAAGGACAAGGACAGTGAAGCATGAGAAAAGAGTGCCTGGGAGCCTACCCCCCACCCTGCACTGGAAGTCTTTAAGAACAAGTCAGACTAACATCTGTCAAGGCTGACAATAGTATAATTGATCCCGCCTGTGGGCAGGAAGAAAACTAAATGATGTCTTGAGGTTCCCATGGTGCTCTGTGTATGCTGGTTATTTTCAAGGACTTCATCTTTATTTTTAAATTGTGGTTAACCAAGCATGTTATTTCCTTTCAGTGCTAAAACATCGTTTACAAGTGAAAACAACCTTACCATCTAAGAGTCTGAAGAAAGATCTGCTTAAATGGTTGTTACACTGAAATCTGTTTAAAATCTGACCATGTATTCCACACATATAGTAAACATGACATGCAGTCAGTATGATCTGGCATCTTAGAGGACTCAGTAATGGCCCCTCAGGATCTGCGAATTGAGACCCAAAAGACATTACATGCCTCCTAAGATTTTGTCACAATTACGTGTTTGATTCTAGAATTATAACATGCACACAGGCCAAATTTTCTTCCTTCAAATTCCAGATTCCTGTTGTTTTATTTTTTTTTTTGCGATGACAGAGGCACAGCTAAATTATTATCCCAAAGTGTAAGCTATGTGAACATAATCAAATTTTTAAATTTCTGGTCTAATAGGGAAAATCTATGTTAGGAACAATTCCCCAAAAGAACAGACAGACTTAGGATAAAAGAGATATTAAGTTAAATCACAGCTTTTGTGTAAGTTTGCAGGGGCAGGTACAGCAGCAAGGTGAGTTGGGGGGCTATGCAGTCACTAATGCATACTAAGATAGTACTCATGGGAGACTACATTAAGCTAGATTAAACTACATGAGTAATTTTAACCGTTGTTGCCCTTTTCTGCATTATGAAATCTCTACACTTCATCCCCAAACGTATATGAGTATTTTCCTTGCTTCCAGAATATCACATTTCAGCATTATAGTGCAAAAGAGAATTTTTCTGATGCGGTTCTTTCGTTATTTACTCTCCCCTTCAAGTTTGCCCGGACACACAGACTTTATTCTCTGATTTTTCTTACACCGATGTGTATTTGCAGTGATGATAATTAATGTTAGAACATCCTCCCATATAACAAAAGATACAGTCACTGAGTCACAAAATGTCCAGGAACAGAAAGTTTAGAGCTTTCAAGATGACACTTCTTGGTGCTGTGACCTATAGAAAGAAAAAATATGGTGCTAGTTCTTATCACAGCAGGTCACCAGGTAAACAGGCGTGCAGTCATGCAAATATTCTCAGTTGCTGCTTTGTGGACCTTCTGTACAGTATGTGGTGGCTTAGCAGGAAAAAATCAGACAGATAGCTGATTAGGAAATTGTTCACTAGCTAATGACAATCAGTTTTGCTTTGCAAAGTAAGGAACACCAGACAAAATGGCAGCTTGGCTTAAGAAGGCAATTATCTACATAAAACAAGCTGCTTATGTGAATTGTAACACTTCCCAGTTGCTGTTGTAATGACATGTCCTTCCAAACCTGAGTACCTGGCCCTGTTGCAACTCTCCTCTGAAAGCAACGCCTAGACAATATTAAAAATCAGGACAGTTCATTTTGTCTTTTCTCTGCCTGCTTAATAGAGAGGGCTGGACTCAGCTATGGTGAAATGTGGAGGAGTCACACACCTGTGAACAAACCAGATGGCTTGAGAGCACACACTCTGCTGCCCCTCCCAGCCAGCACCTGGGCTTCATAGCAGTAAGACCATGCCTGATATACCATGATTCAGCCCCCGGGTCACTCCAACACCCTACAGTGTCACCTGTTTCACTCCTATTATTTTCATTATAATTCTTTATACAAGCTGATCAGCCTTTGCTGGTCCTTTGGTGCAGAGCACAAACACTAGGATGGAAGGTTACCCAGTATGGTAATGTACAACTGGGCTGCATGTGAGGGAGACATGATCCTTTTTGTGCCAGCTGAGCCTCTGGTACATACATTTGAATCCATGTTTTAGACTGCTGGTCTGTCCCTGTTGTGCTCCTAAGTCAGCAGTACATCCATAGGTGGAGGAATTTATATCATGTGTATTCTGATGGTTACCTCTATGTTAATAATTTTCTGTTCTAAATCAATATTTGAGAAAACTGCTTGGAGAGCAAGGAGTTTCAGCATAAGAATACAGACTGTAAGAACACAGACTGTGAATCTGGATGGCAGTAAGCACGAACTGCAGACAGAATCCATTTAATTGACTTTTTTTTTTTTTATATGGTCTGTTTCGACCACATTTTGACACCATAGAAGATGACTGGTTTGCCACTGTTTGCCTTGTTAGCACCATATTATAAAGTATATATTATTTTAGAAAAATGACCAGATGGTAAGGTGTCATTTCCAGCTAAGAGAATATCCAGTTTTAATGGATGTTGTTTCAAGAAGAATTGTGCTCATGATAGCTTATTTCAAAGTATGTGTAACAATTTTGTCAAGAAACAGTATATCGGTAGTAACTGCTTTTGAAGAACTACAGTAGATGCTAACAAGATTTTTTTTCCAAAATCATTTGGGAAACATCATTTCATAAATTCAAAAATAAACTGTACATAATCTATTTACCAACTCTCTCATTTCAACAGGTATAAAAATCAGCTTTTCTCTTGTGGACGCAATAAGGTACAGCTCAAATTATAATGTTGGTAGTACCAATCTAAGTCACACTGGACAAGTATTCATGTTTCAAAACAATAGCATAACCACTGACAGAGTGTGGTACTCTTCGTGACAGGGGATGGTGTCCTCCATCAGGAAAACCTCAAACAAAATGGTCAGAAAGCCATTCTTCTACTATAGTTGATCATACCTCCTTCAGTTAGGGCCGTGTTTGCAGGACTGTGTTGGGAGTTTCTGTTTTGAGGGTGAGCAAAAGAAAGCAAGAGCCCTGCAAGCCCTTTACCTACAGGGAGCCTAGGAAAGGTTCTGGAGTCTTTAATCTCTGCTTGCAGCAACTAATCTTCACACTGTGTTGAAGGCATGACTGTGAAGCAGTTAAGGAGTTGGTGTCCTTGCCCTCACTACTTCTGTCCAATTCTTACTATCATATTTGTAAATTTTTGACCTATATAGTATAGAAAAGACCAGTAGACTTCAAAACTCTGTATTCATATCAATTCATATTACATGGAATGAAAGATCATGCTTGCTTTTATCTGTGAACTATGTATTGTGGGTAAACTATGGAAAATCCTACAGCAGTAGTTAATATCATCACTATTAAGTCAGTGCTATCAAAGAAAGAAGAAGATAACCAAGTTCGTGAGTTGCAGAAAAGGGCGATTTGAAAGATGACCTCTCAGAACCTTCTTGTTTGGAGGGGAGCAGGCACCTGTGCTGTCTTTGAAAAGGTTTGGATATGTAGGTAAAGGAAGAAAATTCCAAATAATACATGGGACAGAGGTGGTCAAACAGTAAAATAGCAACTCTATTAGCACTGAATCTTTTCAAAAGCTCAAAATCCTGAGTCTGCTTCTGAAAGACACCAGACAGATAAGCCTGAATTAATTCTTTGTGAGAGATTCATTTGGAAAGCAAACCTAACTCATTATAATGTGGTTAGAAAATGCACCAGTGTCTCAAAAGACATAGGAAGGTTGAAAAGGTGAAATGAGTTGCTTTTTTTTTCTTTGCAGCATTGGCCTTGAAAGGAAAAGTTGCATTGAACAAATCATGGAGTGCTATTCATATCTTTGGAATATTTCTCAGTGTAAAAGTAAATGACTAAACTTGTTTATGTTGTCATCAGCCTTAAATCCTGGTCAGTCCAGTGTCTCTGATTTTTAACCTAATATGATGCCTTTCCTTCAACATTTATAGCCCTTTGAATTATATACTGGTGTAAAGATATACGTTAGAAATGTAGAAGCATGAGATGAGGATAAATTATTAGTACATTTTTTCTACCTATGTAAGATATTAATTCCACATCTTCTGAAGGAGTATTCTGTAAAAAACTGTTGTTCAGGCCACTGGCTGTCATATTATGTACATACTGAGGCCTTAACAAGCTTGGACTGAGAATGTACTGATACTCAAACCTTCAACAAATAGTGCCAAAGTAAAAAAATACAGTCATCAAATATTTTACAGTTCAGTCTGTTTCCATAAAACAGCTAGAATACTTTAATTTGAATCACCGTTAGAAAAAAATCTGCTTCAAGTTAAGCTGATGGTGGTTTGGATGCATCAGCAGATATCTGAATATTGTGTAACAAGTTTTTACCTTTCCAATGCGTTTTAACCCAGTCACAGGAATGAACACTGTTTTGCTGGAAAAGAAAGCAGGAATGGTTATTCTTTTCATGATGTTGATGTCACTACTCCCTTTTTGTGCACTAGCAAATGCCGACCAGGAGTACAGGGTGTCTCTGTATGCCCAGAAGGTGTGAGACTAGTTGCAAATCGAAGCCAGAGTAAGTTTTTTGCTTAAGGATTGGAGACTGTGATAATTGAAGGAAAAACCCAAAGTATTGGTCAGTTACTATGGAAAGTTTTGTGGCAGAGAAAGGTCTGTGATCTTTTAAGTAAGGAATTATCTACAAAATTTTAAAATACAGACAGGAAAGAATCACTATGGGATCACTTTGGCTGTGGTCCTCTCACATGCTAAGTAGTCTTGTGAGGAGATTATCTCTAACAGTATTTCTTGTGCAGAAGCTAGGCACCTTCCAGGGTTTAGCCCTTGATCACTCCCACAGAGGACCAAAGTATGAGAGAATAAGGAATAGTCTAGTGGACAGGATAGAAGGTAAGGATTCAGTTTTGCAAGAAACCTTGGCCCAAATCCCAGTCTCATGACAGACTGTAGACTTGCAGAAATAATTTGATTATTTTATGGCTCAATTTTCTGTATGTTTTAGTACCTACCTACATCTCAGAAGTATCAAAACATAAGTTGTGTTAGCTGCTGGAAAGGGACCGTCTCAGGTACTAAGATGTCACGGCTAGTGAGAGCCTTTGATAAGTAGGTAAGGATACACAGTAGTTGGTCAAGGTGGACAGGTTGCTGAACGACAACAGTGAAAACATTCCCTATCCTTCAACCATCTGCCCGCACCGACTCATCTCAGGTCCACTCGTACCAATATCTTTCAAGACCATGGCATACAACTGCTCTGAATGGTGCCTGGGAATGCTGGAAGGTCCTGATGCAGCACTGTTGATACCATTTAGCTGCTACTATGTAAAACAGCAGCCTACCAAACAACTCCTGAGCATATCTGGGTAACCAAATAGGTTGTCTTGTGGACCCCTCCAAGAGGTAGTTTATTTTGTCTTTCTCCTCTGGAAACGAGAAAGCTACTGGTGAAGACACAGGCTCTGCTATCCCAGCCGGGCTTAACACCCAGCAGCTATTCTTAACTAGACTTCGTTAACTGCAACCTGTGGTCTTTCAGCCAGCATTGTCTGGGACCTTACTCTCTGAATACTGGTGTTTTCTGATGTGATGCAGTGCTTTCACACCTTTTTCAGAGACACAGATTGTAGCTTTAACTAAATTAGTTGAAGTAATGTGAGCAAGTCTGGATGATCTTAATCCTCCTGACCAAAGTGGCAATGGCCAGAATTTGTGTCTGATAGGATTGGCAGGAACCAAAACTTTCATGGTTCTCGGCTGGCACCCTAACCTTCTTCTCTGACTCTTACCCAAAACCATTGGTCTTAATTCCAGTTACCAAGACTTCCACATGTGATTGCAACAAGGGAGAAAATTGCCAGCATAGATGATCGAGGTGATCTTCTAGTTTCCCTGAGCCAGAATAATGACAATAACTCTAAAAGGTAAGCCAGAGACAAGGCACCCACACAACAAATCTGATCCTTGTTAGTATTACTGATACACAATAGCAGTTTCCTTGTAATATAGCTCTGAAAAATCATTGTAGACTAAAAGTGATTCCAAAACATTTAGCAGTACTTGAAATTGAGTGCCAAATACACAATTATTTTCTATATATTGGCCTCCATCTCACCCCAGATTGCTTTTTTTACATACCATAATAAAGACAGAAAAAAAAAATTGGTTAGACTGAGAAGCTGTATCAGCCTTTACATATTCCCTTTCTATTGCTAGCATTTTAAGATTTTTTTTTCCTATGGGCTGATGTAGATGCCTACTTATGTCTAACCCTTTTATAGTGCTTTGTCCTCACACAAATAATCATGAAAGCACATCAAATAATAACAGCAGGGGAATTACTATGCTGCCAAAAGGTTCCCATCAAGCAGCTAGAGTGTAGTCATTATAATCGTTCTGAGATGTTGAATGAGTTAAACTAGCTAGCTCAGCTCCTCTGAAATCACTGAAGCTCTTTTCCTAAGAGAAAAGGAGCTTCCAACTATAAATAACGATCAGTAAAGCGTACCAAAAAAACATCCATCTGTGTCACTGCATGCACTTATACATATATGTATGTGTATGTATGTGTACGTGTATGTGTTCAGCTCCACAACCATGAAACAGATATTTTTTAAAGGTTTAAATATGTCAGTGTTTTATATTTTTGCTTCAAGATTTTGGCTACTCTTCAAGGTGAAAAAGGAGAATGTAACAAGAAAGAGACATCTTCTTTAGCCTTACTCCTTAATTTTCACTGCTCCTCCAAATGCAGTTCTGAGTAGAAATGTTTAATTTGGTAAATGTTAAGCATTCCACATGATATTTGTAGTTAACTGAATTGTGTAGAAAATTGTCTTCCTGTTTTATGCCTTGTTGCAATAATTTGTAAAATAGAATGATATGATTCTACCTCACAGACGTGCAATGAGACAGAAAATATAATTTTGACTCCCTTTAAAGAAGAGAAATTACCTGGATGTGCAAAGTGTTATGTGAGTGCTTGTGTTAATGTTTTTTGCCTTTGACTTCTGATTTCTAATGTTATTTGCAGAGACATCTGCATTTGTTAATCACTTCCTGAAGAATCTTTTCATTTTCTTAATTTCTGGTTTGAGAAAACTTCATTTATGATTCTCACCTTCCAGTAAACTTCCTTTTTCTTTTTTTTACCGTCTCTGCTTGTTTGCCCTATTAGCTATCGTTTTCTTTTTTTTTTTTTTTTTTAAACTCTGGCTTCAAACTACCCAGATTCCTTTCCCTAATACTCTGCTCACACTTCAGGAAATACTTGGCATCTAAGGCTATTCCAGTTCTCCACATCTTCCTTTGACCTTCTGACAACAATTTTGCAGGCTTACTTCTGGCTGATTTCCTCAAGTCCTCCACAAATCTTATCCCACACAGATGTGGAAGTATGTGTTGGGGAAAGGGAAGTATCATATAGTATAACAGCTACACTTTAAAAATACTCGAGGTAGATAGCATTTATGCTAAGGTACTGTGAAAATGCACTGAGTTCAGATACAGCAAATCTCAAACAGTCTTCTCTGTTCTTTGTGCTAAATGGTTTAGTATTTGCATATTCGTCTGACTTCAGATATAGGGACAATTGCCTCTGCCTTTTTCATACGTATTTCTGACATGTTCTCCCAGATATGTGTGGTCTGTTCAGTGCTTAAAATACATAATGAGAAGAATTATAACATAAAGAGATGAGCCTGTAATGTCTACACTTTGCCGTAATGCATGTGGCATATCTGTTCCCACCTCTTAGAAGCTGTTTTGGTGAGCTGTATATTTCACAGAATATACCACAGAGTGCTTATTGTGAAATATTATGATAAGGCATTCAGCAGCCATTGCAGAAATAGATCAGTGAGGTAACTGTAAATGAACAGCATAAGTGTACAGTGTTTCATCCTTAATTTTTATTTTATCAACAGTACTGACATTTATACAAGGTGTTGTAGTTGCAAACATGTATTACAATTCCATTACAGAATCACAGAATCACAGAATAGTAGGGGTTGGAAGGGACCTCTGTGGGTCATCTAGTCCAACCCCCCCGCCGAAGCAGGGTCACCTACAGCAGGCTGCACAGG
>Ga0065711_1036491_pt1 | contig 20930 bp, 17 predicted proteins | sample Hoacrofraction12_FD_59098 | JGI IMG/M metagenome (GOLD analysis project Ga0065711, IMG submission 59098) | Hoatzin crop microbial communities from Cojedes, Venezuela - Epithelial fraction 12 v2 (version 2) | ecosystem: Host-associated > Birds > Digestive system > Esophagus > Crop | place...
GGGAAGGGAAGGGAAGGGAAGGGAAGGGAAAGGAGAAGGAAAAGGAAAAAAAAGAAAACAGAAAAAGAAAACAGAAAAAGAAAAAGAAGAAGAAAAAGAAAAAGACAAAGACAAAGAAAAAGAAAAAGAAAACAAAAAGAAAAAGAAAAAGAAAAAGAAAAGAAAAGAAAAGAAAAGAAAAGAAAAAGAAAAAGAAAAAGAAAAAGAAAAAGAAAAAGAAAAAAAAAGAGAAAAAGGCTCTATCCCCACTCAGTGTATTTGACAATGTCAGGGAAAAATTTGTTACATTGGGTATGGCAATCACATATTAGCTAATCACTCAGGATCCTTTACTAACGAGAAAGGTTCTAAAAGCATTGCAAGACTTGATGAGCTCAGACAGTTTGGATAATATAATCCTATGGCCTTGTAGTAATGCTGTTAGCACAAAATATATTGATAGATGAATAGAGGTGAAGATGAAAATACAGCTAACGAAGTAACAATAGACTTTGTTGGTGCAAGCCAGCCTAGGGCAGCTAACGACAGTGAAAAGACTCAACAATAACAATTCGCTGTAGCTCATGGCCAACCCTCACTCAAGACACAGCTCTTACTCAAGTGAGTAAATCCTGCCCCTGTGAGTTGCACCAATTCACGCCTACTACAGTGAAACTGTGTGAAAAGGGTTTCTGGCAACGTGTGAGATGGAAGAGGGGTTGGGGGAAGCTGTTAAAAATCAAAGTCTGAATTGGCTAAATTGGCAAGTACTGTGGCCCGACAGGAATGGATCAGGGGAGAGGTGGGGCCTGATATAAACATTATACACATTTTGGGAGGTTTACTTTGGCTTAGCACGAGGCTGGTCCCATGGACTGAATGCCTGTTGAATCCGCAATAAGCACCAAGGTGCAACACGGCTAAGACCGAGGGATATATTTCAAAAGCAAGCTCCTAATCCAAGCTAAATGCTGATGTGGACAACCCCAAATTTATTTTCATGTGGAGACTAGCCTAAGTCCCCCTATGGTTTATAAGTGTTTTGGGGAGGGATGGGGTAGGAAAGAGACTCATGTGCTAAGAATGCAAACCACAGTTGAAGTTACTGTGATGTAGCACGTTAGCGTGTCAGATAAAGTGTAAATAGCTGTCCGCATGCCAACCCTCAGCCGGCCACAACTGCACAGGAAGGTAGCTTGACTTCACCATCATCATTTAAGAGCGCTTGCACAGCCTGTTAGGGCAGCTCTGCAGGCAGGCAGCAACTGAGTGAGTTCCCAAAGCTCCCATATACCTGAACTTCTGGATGTTACTTTTGGGTGGGTTGCCAGTGCTGGAGGGAAAGATTAATACGAGAGATCCTGACCCTGCAATAAACACTCAACAATATTTCTTCCTATTAGGACTTGTTTAAGCCTACTTTGGTTTATCTGCTGAACCACCACATTTGGTGGGTCACCTCTGACTGAGAAGATCAAGTCTGATCGTGACAGAAGATATGAGAAGATTTTCCATATGGATGCCAATTATTCACTCAGGGACAGCAAGCGGGAGCAACTCTTCCACCCAGAGATCTCCTCCAGCCTTCGGGGAGGGCTGCAATGCCCTCCCCGTACAAATGGTGCAGCAGGATCACAGCGCTGACGTACAGCCCCAGGGAAAAGGCAACAGAACACAAGCTCTTATCTAGTAAAAATACAGAACAAAACCAACACTGCAGAAGGTCAGGCTGTCAGGCACTGTTTGTCTACGGTGCTTGCACGGCCTTCTCTATCAGGGTTTCTGCTCAGCGTGCCAGCTAGCATGGCTGGGAAGACTCAAGGGGGTTCCCTGGCCAGTGCCCAGTGCATTAGCTACGGACTGCATGCACAAGCCCATTGCAATGTGCAACCTTCAGCTGTCCCATCCACCTTTCTAGTGACAATATGAGGATGAAAAGATGATCTGGGGTCCTTTCTTGGGGAAGAGAGACACGCTTTAACCCATTTACCCAGAACCATATAGGATGTGTGTGTCAGACAACGACTCCTTTAGGAGAGAACTGGCATATCTTTCTTTCCACGATACAGCAAACTACAGCCTTGCTGTATCTGATTACTAGTTTACTGTGGGTTTTCCTTGTGCACAAGGATCTATCAGGTTCATCCTGGGAGACAGGGCCACTTCTCTGTGAGAGATGCTGCATATTATCTGTATAATGGGAGGATGAGGCCAGTCCTGGACAGAAAGGGTTTTCAAAGGGGGGGCAATGCTATGCAGGGACTTGATACTTTGGTGATAACAGTAGGGTACTCGGCTGTCTGAGGTTGCTTTGAACGCCTTCCCAGTCACAAACCACCCAAATAGCTGTCAGAAAAAAAGGTGTCGTGTCCTGAGAGAAATCCCAGTCCTCTGACACTTGCTTTCATGCTGATATGAGCCCAAAAAGTTGAAAGAACAGAATTTTCCACTCCCAGGTGTGACAAAATGGAAACACCACTTTCTCCAGTGGCAACAAAGAGGGCAACTTCAAAACAGTCTCTTGACAGCTCTCATGCAGACCTGCCCTGGAGAAGCAGCACCTCTGTGATTCCCAGAGTATTACTTTTACACTGGAAAAAGTTCAGCCTAATACAAAATTGGGCCCAACAAGCAGACTGGAACACACGGAAAGAGGGAGATCGACGTACGCGTAGGACACTGGCAGTCAGAACAACATCCAGCTGTTACCTGCTATGCCAGAAATCACCAACCTGCCCCGCTGAGATGTCACGCTCCCCTTCCCTCTGCGCACAACCAGACCTCAGACCGAAAGGCCTCCTTGAGCCAAGCAACAATCCCAAGCAGAGAGATGTTCAATGGCAGAGGGCCCACCTGTGCCTGTAAAGCACAGCAAGGCAAAGCTGCTCGTGCTTATCAGCGGTGACAGCCAGCAGTGCAAGCAAGGCCCCTGAATGGCACAAGTGTTCCTGCTGCAGCCACAAAGACATCATTTCCCTGAATTTTATTTTCTTTATAGGTATGCTTTTATTTTAATAGCCTTTTTTTAAGACCATAGGCTAAGATGGCCTTGCTTCCCCAGGGGTCTCACTAAAAGCCAAACTGCACCCGACTCACCAGTGTAACTTAAAAAGTTAAGCAGTGGTTAGGGACAAGCCACCTCATTCTTTCCAGCCCTGGAATCTTAGTGCATATGAATTTTGGACACTGCTGCAAAAGTGGCACATTACAAATTAGCAACAGTTTAGTTTACTAGTCCCCAAGTGGATTTATTTATGGCACAGAAAATATTGCTAGAGGTTCCCTGAGACCGGCAATGTGACGTCACTGAAATTAAAAGGGATTTCATGTGGAAGGCTGTGCCAAAATGGACTTACTCCTATTGTGCTTTCAACATGTGGTATTGTTTTACCATATACTTCTTCAGCTTGATGCCTTCACACCTTACAAAGACCTCCTGTTGCAGCAGCTGATGGATTCTGCTGAGCTTACTGCCACGAGGACGGAGGGAGCCAAATACAATGAGAACCTGGACTCTTCAGCCCTCCTTTGACTTCTCCAAGGAATAGGCCAATACACGCTTCAGACTCTTAGACAAAAACATGGTGGAATCACTTTTTACTTCACCCAGTTCCTTCTAGAGGCAAAAGGAGTAGACTCCTCCTTAAGTCATGTGGGCACAGATTGGAACTGCACGCCACCTGGTTTCTCACTGAAGATCGCCATCCTTAGAGAGCGATCAGGACTGTCTGCTGTTCACAGCAAGGATTCAGGACATCAGGTGCCCTTGGCCACTCAGAGACAACAGGGTCATGTAGGTTGGTTAGTGGTGAGGCAGATGGAAGAGGTTTCCATCCAGGGATTTAGCTTGGGCAATGATCTAAGCTACAGTAATTCATTCCCTCTTATTACAGCAATGAAAAATCCCTTTCCTTTTACAGCTGGGGAAATGGAGGCACACCACTCTGCACATGCAGCCCTAATCCTTGTATCAAGGAAACCACGTTGTCTCTAACGAAGCAGTATGTTCAGAGGCTGCCTCAACAAAGTTTAGATCCCTTGAATTTTCTAAAAGAGGGAGCAGCCAGATTATGATACTGTTTTCCACAGCACTATAATGAGCAGCTGCAACATCCAAGAGTCCGAACAGGTTCCTTCACCACCACGGAGCATGTGCCCAGTAACACAACCAGCCCTGGACAGAGTTAGGAGTGGCAACAGAAAGGGCAACTTCAAAACAGTCTCCACCAAGCAGACTGACCTCCAAGCAGAGTCCCTGGGCATTGCAGAAAGAGGAAGAGGGAGCCAATGAGCTTCATCCCCCTTCGTCCCCACACCACCACGCAGCACTCCACTATAAATGTAGCTTTTTTCTATCAGTTAGACCAGCCCCATGCTTGCCCTGAAAGAAGTATGCCGTTATATAAACTTTTGGTAGCTGTTGCAATTTGATGATATACCTTCTTTTCAAAGAACTGGCAAAGAACAACCTGTGAACTCAGCATCTGTGTCTCTGGGATAGAAACTAACTGCTACAGGATTCACACGTAACACCCTTTGTTTTAACGTCTTCCCTCTGCGCTGCTGGCCTTAGAGGTTATGCTCATTAGCGAGACACTACTGTTTATCCCAGCTGCGGCTTGGCCCTTCGGCAACGCAGGTGTCACTTCCCCATCCGACAGAAGGAAAAACTGCCGTGCAGCACAGCTAAGTGAGTCTTCCAAGGCCACACACCGAGCAAACGGCAGCGCCAGGACTAGAAATCAGGAATCCCGAGCACCTGACCACAAACACAATCCGCTGAGACCACAGCTGCCTGACACAGCCAATGCCCACTCTCACGGACTCTAATAAAATAAGTGTAAAAGCAGAGCTTGGTTTTAGCGCTGGCGGGCCTTGCTGGACCAGCTCCCGGCTCCTGGGGAGGGAGTGGAGAGGACATCAGTGCTTGCAGGGGACGAGGGGAAGGTGCTGTCCCAGGGTGACGGCAGCCCCAGTTTGCTCCACACCCCTTGCTGCCTCTGCAGACCAAGCCCGTGCAGTGAGCCTGTGCGTGGACCCAGTGGCAGGACAAATACAGGGATGGATTCTGATGGGAGACCTGGGTCCTTTTGTAGGCTTTCCTGCAGGGGTGATTTGTGCTCAAGGCTGCCTGGTGTGAATTCCTGTTGATGAAGATGCTTTGAGGCTGCCTGATTGTGTCCCTGTCCTTGGCTTCCCATCAAGGAGGGAGAAGATTCTGAGTAGGACAGGAAGGTGGAGGTTGTATTCCTTCCTTTGCTCTCTCTCCTCAGTAAGAGTGAAGCTGATGTTAATCTGGCTTTCTCCCGTGGAAACAAAACCTCCTCAGAGTTTCCTCACCCACTGCTGAATTGCAGGAGTTAAAGGACAAATGACTTTTACAGCAGAAAGTGGCTTGCACTGTGTGTCCCAGGGCTTGGGCTGTGTAGCAAGGCTTGGTTCATCTCCATGGACAGCTTTCAGGGACGTGATCTTGATCTCCATCACAAAATGTTACTCATAAGATTTCAGGCCAAGTTGTGGCAAAGTTCACACAACCTATTACCTTCTGCCTGGGATGGCAGACAACAAGACTTTTCTGAAATGTTGGGCTTCATCCCCTCCCACATGAGCCAACTGGATGCACTGAATTCAACAGAGTTGCCTCAGTATAGGTCCTCACCATCGGTCTCCCTTGGTTTTGAAACAACTTTTGGCACTATTTACAACATCTGTTTCTAGTGCCCAAGGCCAAGATGCTGATTACCAAATTGCTAATTTTAATTACTACCTGGCATGTAGAAAACAAAACCAGCTGCATGTGCCATTCCTGCAAGGAAAAATAAAAAATATCAAAACTAAACAATGAAACTGAGAGCACTGCATTGGAAGAGAAATCAAACCTTCCTCTAACAAAACAGTTTCTGCGGCATTCCTCCCTTCCTGTGTTTGTGTTTCTCTTTTTTTCCTAAGGGCTATAAAATTTAGCATACTAGAATTGTGGGTTGCTTTATGGAGCAAATAGTTGGGTTTGCTAGAAGAATTTAGCTTCAAAGGGGTACTTCTTTCTGATGGCTACCTGGCTGCCCTAACTATTTCAACACCTGCAATTTATTCATCTCTTTCTTACCAGAACATGTGCAGGTCAAAAGCAACTAACCTAATACCTCTGAAAATTTGTTACTGAACATGCAGTTCTCTCTGTTGAGAGAAACATGAAAATAAAGCTCTGCAACCTTCAGCACCTGCTAAGGAACATCAACTATTGACCTTATCTGAATTATTTTGAACCAAAACTCCCTGTCTCTCCCCCACCTCTATATCCTGACTTCTCCATTGCTTCAGAAATTGGAAGCCGGCTTCTTTTCTTTCTAGCTTTTCATCAACAGAGAAGAAGAAATTTCTCATCCAAAACCCCACAGTGTCCTGTTTTGCCTCACTGAAGTGAGTAGATTCACACACCCTGTAAAAACCAGAAATTTCTTGGGACCAGATAAATGGTGTGTCACTGGAGTCTGCCTTCAGCCGGCCTGTTTCCAGCCCTTTCTTCCACTTGCATGACCCTTTCCAGTCCCTCTTGATTATGAACGGACCTCAAAAAATCAGTGCTGCTTGCGCTCTCAGCCACCAAAACTGCAAAGCCGTAAGGTACCTCTGTTTGCCCACTCACCTCCTCTCTTCACCTGTTTGGTGGCACTGAGTGGAGCAAAAGGAATTGGCAATAGAAGACCATTGCTCCAAAACATAGGGGTTTGGGGGCTTTTTTGATAACCAGACATTTGATGCCAATTCCCGCTCCAAACTTGTTGTTTTTTCCAGCTTTTAAAATCTGTTCACCTGGAGGGCTTTTTCTCCAGAGATGTCAAGCATCATTTTGTTGTTTGTTCTTCCTCCACAATGCAAGGAAGCCACATTTCTACTCAACTGGAGACTGAGCACGAAGCCTGTCTTCATTCCAAATTGAGAACAAAAAAGGCAAGTTTTCAAAATTTGTCCTGGAGCAAAATTTGGGGAATAAAAAGAAACACAACGGCGAACAATGCATTTTGAACCTGCTGAAGTATTTCATTTCAGTAACAGCAAAATTGTTTCCTTTTCCTTTGACAGACTACCAACATCTAATTCTAATTCTGGAGTATGATCGATGCAGTAATTTTATGTAAAAATGAAAAAAATCAATGAAGCTAAGCTATATCAAAGCATTAGTGAAATGAAATATGAAGTCATTCATTTGCCATCAAAATCAACACAGGCCAGTGAATCATACTCAATGTCAATGAACGTGCCTTATTTTTAAGAAAAACCGTTCATTCAGGATTTAATTGATCAGTTCTCATCACTTCTCAGAGTCCACTGGTGTTGACCTATTTGTGTCTTCATGAAATAATGCTAGAATAAATCTTCTTTAACATTGCAAAACTACATGGAGCGTTTATAAGCAGGACAAGTTTTGTTGGAAGAGGCAGTATCTTTTCACTACAACAGCTGCAGTACTTTGAAAAAACAAGCAAAGCATTTGAGTACTCAAGCTCTTCCTTGGTGATCATCCCTCCTTCCTCCCAAACTCAGAGATTTAAGGTCACACATGATTATTAGATCATTTGACCTGACCTCCCCTCAGCTGCTTAAACCTGAAATAACCTAAACATAAAATATTCCAAGCTCTTAGACTGATTGCATTGTTTCAATTTGGTCTTGAGGCTAACCCTGCCCCTGAAGATACGGAGGATGTCTCTTCCTGGAAGGCTTTGGGTTGAACACGAAAATTGCACCCACTCTAAAACTCATCAGGAGATTGAGACCCCAGCCCTGCCTTTGGTGACTTGTCTCAGAGCAGGTAATCCCATCGGCTGTCAGAAAGACTGCCCTTTTTTAAATAGGAGTTCCACCAACATCTGTTTCCTGCTGCTGGTGCTCGTTCTGTCTTTCTTGGGTACACACAAGTGTCACTTAGTACCCAGTACTTGTACCTGGTCACGGAATCAAGGTACCTCCCCACCTCTAACTCGGCACGCTAAACAGATGGAGATCTTCACGTCTACCAGTGTAAGAAACTTTCCCAAGTTTCAGTTGTTTTTGCACGACTCCTTTTTGCCATCTTCAAATGTTCAACCTCCTTTTTTCGACAAGGATGAAGGATGTTAGAAAATCCTTCAAATCAAATTCCCGTCTCTTAAGTAAGGCCAGTCACCAGTGCACACGCCTGCAAATGGGCTGTTTCGCCTCTAGAGCAGGACTTTGACAACCCTGCAGCAATAACATCCTATAGGACCCGCTGTGCCTATTCCATAGGGATTTTGAATTAATTCTTCCCCTGATTTGGAAGACATAATTATATGTTAAGTAGCACACATGCTTTCTAGTCCAAACCTTGCTATTCTAACCAAGGTGGTGACTGAGGTTCATTACAGAGCAGTCAGTCAACACCACTGCTCATGATCGACAACACTGGGCTTCATTTCGCCTCCTATCCCAGCCACAAGTTTCACTAGAGAGCAGACTGGGGATGTTAGCTGAGTGCTGGTACTGAGCTGAACGGGTCTACCCGGGTGATGGAAGAATGACAGAATCAGTCATCAAACAGGTGAAATTCCCACTGGTGGCATAAAAATGTCAGGACTATATCATACTGTAAATGTCACTCGTTTCTGCCAACTTGTTCCTGTTTGCACTGTTTCTAGTATAAATACTCTTTTCTAAAAATGTCAGCGTGAAATGCCAGTTAGTTTCTGACAACGATGACAAAAAGAAGATACATGGGAAGCTAAGTATTGGAGTTTCCCAGAAAGTTGTAGGGGATTTTTCTAATGGAAAATATTGCACTTTTGTTGAAAAATTCCTAAACCTTTGGCCACCCACCAAAGTCTCTTAGAATGGACAATATTAGGTTTGGCCAATTGGCTTTCAATATGAAGAAAACAGACACATTTGTGTGTAAAGAGAAAACCCCAACAAGTTATACTGTCAGGAACTCAGATGTTGACCCTAACAGTTTTGACAGAATTTTTTTAAATGAGCTGTATTGAATATGTCACCAATATTGACACTACAGTCAATGAACTCACTCCACCATAAAGCATTTAGCACAGAAAACACCAGGGATCTCCTCTGATCTGTAATGCAGCCTGGCGTTCTGCTGATGAGGATTTTCCAGAGGAAGCTGTAACCTACACTGCTTTGCTCAAACATCACTGATTTATACTTATATGTGTATATGTATGTTTTTTATACATATATATTCTGAAGTTTTTTATTTCCTTTATTTTTTACAAAGAAATGCCTCAGAAAATTTTAATGTGGTTATAAATGTTCGTTGAGGATTTTCCTGCTTTTATAAAAAACTATATACGAGATTAGCACTTCAGAGAACAAAAAGAAGCTTTATGAATAGTTGGATTATCCCTAGTCACTGCAAAGTTTGCACTATGAAGTTTCCGGTATTTCCTACCTTTGGTAATGAAACACCCAAACCTAAATTTACGTAATTTTTAAAAATTAATTTTATTCTTATCCTATATTGTCTTATTTTGACAAAAATACACGTTTCTGGTGATTTTTTAACGTAAAGCCTGATTTTCTATCTATATGGACTACTACTGGTGTAGCATTAGCTACTTACCACGGATTTGTATGATTAAAAGTGAGCTATGCTATTTGTGCTGCTATATAGTTTTCACACAGCAAGAAGTAAATGTTATATCAAGCCCCACGATGATGCATATGTCATATGATGTATGTGGTGTGTGGTATGCCAACCTAAAAAAGAGTTTATATAAATTGAATATTGCTTGTCACATTTATCAAAATCCAAATGTAGAAAGGAAGTTCTTTAAGAGAGAACATTTTCTTTCAGGGGTATACTCTAAAACTGAGTAGAAAGGAAAAGTTTAAACTATTTACAAAGTACTTGACCTCTAATATCTTTCTTTTTGCCCTTTTCTACTAGGACTGAGAGTAGTTGACAGTAATATAGCTAAAGATCAGGTGGGCAGAAGCAGAATCAGAACAAGCCCTTCATGGTCCCAAAAACCTCATATAACTCATCCTTACAGGTTCTGGCATCATGTAAGGAGCTATTCTGGAAACAAGTTCTTGCAGGGTATAATCCAACGTGTGAACGTATCTCAGCCCCTGTGAGCAAAACAACTGCTCCTAGATTTTACCCAAGCATGGATCCTAAAGCCAACAGAAAGGGATTATACTCAGAAACCCTCTCTGCTTCTCAAAATCCCCAGTGTTGTCTTTGAAATCTCGCCATTGCTTTGGAAAAGGGCGCAGAGCTCTGTCCAGCTCAGTCTCAGTAGCACCTCCTAAAGTACCCCAGCTCCTAGGAAAAGCATGCTTCGCTTTCTAAAAACACCGCGCCTACTTTATTTCAGGCTCTGAATCCATCAGAAAAAGGATGCCTACGCTTCCGAGGGCGAGGCAGAGGCACTGCACCCTCGCTGCTGCATCGTCGTGCCAACGGAAGCCCCCAGCACACAGAATCACTCCCCACCTCGAGGTTCATCTCCCTCCGCACCGAATGGAGCTGACCCCACGTGAAACCTAAAGAGAGCTGAACTTTCCACCGAGGAAAGGTAACTCTGACAAGGTGGGAGCTTAAATCCCCCCTCCCGGTAAAGCTGTGCTGTCCACACCTGCCGATTAGGCTGGCGGCGCGTTGCGATGCCGTATTCCCTCAGCTTGCGCAGCTGCCAGGCTTTGGCAGAACCTTGCTCCAAAACCAACTCTTCATCATAGATGTCTCACATTCAGCTGAAATCAAAGAGCCTGAACAGATGTCTCTAAATGTATTTCCTCCTTGTAATGACGGCAAATAAAAGCAGTGTCCTCTAACACGTTCTGCATAGTGTCTGTAACACTAGTGCCGCAAAGGGAAACCAAAAGAAACGGGGTAGGATGTTCTGTGTGCTGTATGCTCCGAGAACATTTTAAACTCCCTCAGCCTCCGTAATGAAAACCACGCTGTCTCAAAGTGAAACGCTGCTGACTGTTAACTGTTGGTCTGTTGGAAATAAGGCGAGGGACACAGGGAAAAGGAATTTCACATAAATCTAATTTCTTCTGTGTCAAACAGCGCTACTGTATTTCCTTCCATCTGCAAGGATGCCCTATGAAATGTGGATGAATGTTATTACAGTCTGCAACAAGCGGAGTTCAAAGCAGGGAAAATTTGGTTCAGATTTAAATTCGGCAGTTCAGAAGTTTCTTCACACTTTCTTCAAATGACTCAGAAAAAAAGCCCTCAAGCATTGAATTGCCAGTCTTATACAAAAACTTTACATGAATCAGTTTGCTATGCAAAGTACCTAGGAATTAAGCAAATATTTATAAATTTTGCTTTTTCAGCAGAACTAAACTGGATTATTTTGCAGGTGGGATACTGACTGGGATGAAATGAAGCTACATCACAGTTCCCAGCTCTGTCTGTGATGTCCTGGATGACTTTGCACAAGTTGTTGCTTCTCTTTGCGCTCCATCCCCTTTTTGTAAAACAAGGAGCTCACCTTACCTGCACCCTATCTTTTCCTTAGCTAGACAGGAGTAGCCTGTGCTACGTCAGTGAGCAGGAGGATGGTGGGCTAGGAAGCTCTGATCTCTCCTGGGACCTCTTGGTGCTATTGTGATGGACATTAATAACAGAAGCAGCATAAGAAGAGCTCCTCGTAACAATTTCCACCCATTTCTGACTCTCCTAGGAGATAAGTGAAGGGCAAAGCTAATGTTCACTATGCCTAACTGAACATCCAAATTAAAGTTTGAAGTACAGGCTCTTCTGCCCATCTCTAAGAGATGACAGACGATGCTCCTGCTCATCTGTGATGCTATTCGATGCTCTGGACAGCAAGGCTGCTCCCACACTCCACAACTCTGAGCTCCTTGTTCTCCATGTCTCATCTCCTTGGATGCCCGGTGGAAAAGTCCAAACAGAAACCCTGAAAGGTGCATTAACAAAACTCAAAGCCAAACCCAGAGGCACCTCCTGGAGCATCCTTCCTCTTAACGTCCCCAGCAGCCTTCCAGACTCCTTCCCCTACACAGTTCTGCCACCAAAAGTAAAATATAAGCTGGTAGATGTCTCCCCACCAAGAAGAAACTGCCAGCGCCTCCATTGCCCTGAGCAATCTTGGCTGAAAGGAGAGGGGGTTTTGGAGCCAGCCTCCTGTCCTTGCTCCCAGACCTGCAGGTCCCAACAGCCTCATCGGCTTGGGTCCCAGGGGACCTCTGCTTCCCCTTGGCCCCAGAGTGCTCACCTTGGATGCTGGACCTACTCACTTCTCAAGCTCCCTCCAGGCACCGTTATTCTTCTCTTTCTCAGGCGGGTGGAATAAAGACCCCCAACACACATGTAGACCTGATCAGCGCTGAAGGGATTTGGAGCTCCCTGCTCAGTCTTGAAGGGACCAACATATCCCATTACAAAGTCCCAGACTAAATTCACTCCCAACAAAAAGTCATCTCCCTTTGGACAGGTAAAGTCTACCTTTTGAAATGTCCATATGTTGTCTCAGCAGCTCTTCTTTATGGCTGTTTACATTGGATAAGAAGTGGAACACAAAGCAACATTCAGATGAAGAAAGTGCCCAGAAGTAGTAAAATACTGTGTTATCCATTTTTTCAGCTGAACAAATTGAGCTTGCTTTGCATTATTGCTGGCTGTCTTAGCCCAGCTCTGAAAGTGAGAGAGAAAGAGAAAGGGAATCTTTAAAGGCAGCTCCCGGGAGGACACTAATATTTTTAATAGTTTGTGGGTTATGAAACAAATCTGTGTTAGCAGTATTATATATCTCAGCCTGAACCACTGGGGTGTTTCCAGGCTCTTTAATGAAACTAAAGCACTAACCCAGCATTGCCAAGAAAGGAGATTTATTCACAAAGAAATGTTTGCTCGCAGAAACGAAAGCGTAGGCATGAGTGGGGCTGTCGCATACTAATGCATGGTCTTGTCACTCCCATCGCCCGTTATCACACCGGCTGAACTCCGTTGTCACAGCTGGACTGCAGGTCACACCTCTCCCCTCTTTTCCTGCCATCCGATCTCGCCTCGTCTCTGGTTTTTGGACCCCACAGCACAGCAACACGTCAATACGGGCCGAAACCTGTGCTAAGAGCAAAACTTGATCTATAGCCCAGGAGAGCTGAACATAAAAAGAAAAAAACATATACAAACAGTAGGGACTTTTTTTTTTCATTTTACAGTGTGAAACAGGACCCAAACTAATCAATGGCGCTCAGTGGGCGTGCATAATTATTAATAGGCCCTACACGGGGCCTCAGAAAGTATGCAGTTCTCTTGGAAGTTTAAAAGGTCAGTGTGAATAACTAAAACATACTTTTCTTGGTAGTTATTATGCAGTAAAAAAATAATTCATAAGGAAATCAGTTTAGGAAAAAAAATTCTCATGTTCTAGCGGGGTGGTTTAGGTGTCGTTCCTAAGCCTTCCATGTATCTTTTCTAGCAGGTTAATGGACCATGTTTTATTCTCTGCCTTACTTCCTAAAGCTCACAAAGCCCAGTCCTTTTTCACCGTTTGTTATTACAGAACTCGACTGCATGCTGCCTGGTTGAGAGCGGGAATGAAAAACGGTGTGCCCCCTGGAACAGCCCACGCCGGCGGAGAGGAAGGCAGGCGAAACACCTCTGCACGCCGCTACTGGTTCGCCTTAGTTACTAATTGCACAGCAGCCTGAGGGCTGGACATATGTACATGCTGCTCTTCCGACTGATTTCTGGCGGCTTGTAAAACAGAGGATATGATGGGCACCGTTACGCGCTCAGACCTTTGCAGGAGCTCTACGTCATACCTAGGCAGCAGAAGACACTTCAGTGAAAAATGCTGAACAAGCCCAGGTTCTCCTGGTTCAGAGCCCAGCTGAGTTTAATGCTGAAACCAAAGAAGCTATGCTCTTTCAGAAAACCTCCGGAGGTTGTGATGAGGCAGCAGGGGCCTCTGGCAGCACTCCTGGGACACACGTCAGGTGCACAAGGTGACCAGTATGAGAAAAGCCTCCTTGCAAGACAGATGATGACACATAAGAGATCCCACACTGCATGGTTTGAACATGCAGCAAGGTAGCAACTGCAGCAAAGATCCTGACAGAAGCAATCGCTGTCCGGCATGAGGCAGAGCCCAGGCAAGAAGCACCCGGAGCCAAGCCAACGCTGCAGAATATTCTCCAGGACTATGCAGCCCAGGTGACAGTCGCCCCTGGGAGAAAGACTGGCATGGATCTTACAGAGCATGGAGGCCAGGTCCAGCCCAGGGACAGGGATATAGCTTTCTCCCTCACTTCTCAAATGAACTACCTTCAGGCATCCTCACTCCTTTTTCTGGATTCAGTTCCAACATCCACGTGAGGGATGTTGGAATACAACATACAAAGTTCAGCAGAAGTGAATTCTGAATTCGGATGAATTTCAAGCAGCAGAAGAAACTGCACCAGCCGGAAGGGACTGTGGATGATGTCGTGTAAGATGGAGAAAACAGGTTTACCCCCACCTCATCCCAAGGAATGAAAGTGGAGCTGTGTGATGTGTCTGAGGGCTGCCACCATGCGTGAACATGAAACGCGTGGCCAGCTGAACCCAACGCCACAACGCAGCGGTAGAGCACAGTGCCAGGGCAGGCTGGGATAACCCAGCCTTAATTCTTAGACCTTAAGGAAAAAGCCATCAAGTGCTACTTAATACAAGCATGGCCTTCATCTGAGGTGAGCTGCACACCATCGGGAGGTAGGTGGGGATGGGGACAGTCTCTGTGCATCTGCCTATAAATGTGCTTCTGGCCACTGGATGCTGAACTAGCCAGATCCTTGTCCAGACCTGGTCTGATAGTTTTTATCTCGTATTTATGTTGTCATCTGCTCTGTCGGGCAGCATCAGGAGGTGCATACACCAAACGCTGTGACTTGGCACAGAGATACCCGCGAACTGGACAGGCTTCAACCTGAGCATTTCTCTCAGGAGTGAAGTTGTTTTATTACTCTGCTCTCTACCCAACCATGTGCAGCATCTGGTTAATATATTTCTGGGTAGTTCCTAGCTCTCCAAGCGCTCCATCCCTGCCATATTGCAACACACACAAAAGGCACACTTTCCAACACTTCGCTTGGGTACCTGTTCCAGGCACTTACAGACCTGGTTAGGAGTATTTTCCAAGGAGCCAGCCTGCATTTTCCCATGCTTAATATAGTTATTGGAATGTCTGCCATTTGCATGTGTTCTCCTTGGCTCCTGCGCAGGTAAGCTACTATAAATCAGCCTAGTACCGCTGACTGTAGTGGAGCTACAGTAACTTACAACAGCTGAGTATCTGGTTTATGAATGCAGTTCCCAGAGCTTCATGTTAAATGCAGCCCAAGGCTGGGGCATTTAAACAAAATGAAGAGGTTATGAAAGGTACGTACGCGTCTTCCAGTTCAATATTGTTTGTCCTAGATACTTACTAGGTGATGAAAGGATAAATAAACAGACCCCAGGCACGGTGATGTCAGACACTGGTTTTGCCAGTGATATTTTCTCTGTAAAAGGAGTGCACGTGAAACAAATGAAGAAACAGGTGAGAGTGAATGTTTGGCTGCCAAACTTGGCCGTAGATAAAACATGATGAAGACATTAACCCTGTGGACTGGAATGTGCGTGGAAGAATACCTGGGGAGGGAAAGGAAATCACCTTGGCCATTGAGAGCCCTGCCTAAGTACCTGCTGGCAGCTAATGAGGAGGCGTGCAAGGAAATTCACATCTGAAGCCACATCAGGCAGGATGCTTAATGCCGTGATCCCATCTGGTGAGGCAAGGAATTTACTGCTCAAATTCAGGTTGCTATGCTTTTCCCTGATCTTGCTCTTCTCCAATTCTGTGTAGACACGGAACAGCTTCCAAGACAGACTGCACACACCTACCCTATAGGAGCTCCATATCCTTCATTCAAAACCCTTTTTCTCCAGCAACAACAGCAAGTAAAAAGGAACAGATTGCCTCCCACTGAAATGGAAACCATGTGGAAAACGCCTCCATTCAACAGAGTTTTGGTAGGTTTTGGTTTTGCTTTGGTGGGAGGTGTGTGTTTTTGAAATACTGGAAACTAGCATTTTGGATTTTTTGAAACCACATAATTCTGCCCAAACTGAACCACTTTCAGATTCGGGGAAGGAGCACCCATTGTACTTGCTGCATCTTTTTACCTTTGCTGCAGCCACAAGTGTGAAGGGCTGAGCTTTCAAACTCTGGGTCACAAGTGCAGCATCGGCTGTAGGATGGGCAGCCCAGCCACCACCACCCCGAGCAGGAACATCCTGGCAGCTGGGACTGGCACAAGGCTCCACCGTGTCCTCGTGTGCTGGCTCCCCCGCGCAGGAAGACACCCATCACCGGGACACCCTCCGTCTGCCAGAACTTCACCGGCCCCCCCAGCCTGACCCGACATCACCATTCAGGGAACGCTCTCCTGAAGACAAGGTGAAAGCATAAACCCCTCTACCTGTGGCAGGATCAGAAATCAGCCGCGGGACTTGGCACAGCTCACCTGAGCTGGGAGAGAGCCTAGCTGGCAGCTCTGCCCATCCTGGCACTGCAGGACCCAGCTTTCTGCTCCAGGTGCCTCTCTCTGTCCGTGGACTAGAGAGGGAAACCAAACAACCGGCTTCGACCAGGCGTCTCACTGCAGCGAGCAGGGCAGCTCCCCCGGGAACTGAGAATACTGTGCTAACTCTCCTGAATCGCAGTGAGAAGCTTCCTGCAGAATTTACTATACATTAATTAGACAGCAAGTTGACATATCTCTGGCTACCACACGTTAAAACAACTCCACAAATATTTACCAGCTGAAGTCTAGGAAGATGGGGACCAGAAAGCAACCTAAGTGATTTTAAAAAATCCCAGCTAAGTGAGGCCGTGGCAAATTGCCCTACCAAGCACAGATACTCTGAGCAGCAGCTCCTTCTCTCCCCTCCTCCGTGTAGGGTTTCCCACCACTCACAAAGGTGTAAAGGACAAACCGTGCAACTGATTTCCAGCCTAGAATAATGCCAAATAGGGAAAAGAGACCCTTAGCTTGTGATCAAGAAGGAAAATGTTGATCACTTGGTTAAAATACCTTCCATCTTGCAAGCCTTTAGTTACTCTGGTACCTGATATTTGGGGAGCAAAGAAAGCGAGCAGGACAGCATTCCTCACCGGAACTGAACAGAAAGAAATTCAGCTGTTTCTTGCCTATTAAAGTAATGTCACCAGCGATTTCACTTCCTAACTTGCTATTTTTGTTATTGTCATAATATACAGAGAGCATTTGGCAAACTTTTCTTACAAATTTCCCAGAAAAGAATGCTGAAGCTACTTTGGCAAACGTAACCACAAACATTCTCCTATGTTTTAATAAGGATGTGAATAAAAGGCTCTTTTCTAAATCAGATTACCTCGCTTTAAAAGGCAAGTGAGAGTCTAATTTAGAGCTATTTATTTTCAGGCATCAAGCAAAACTCCTAAAATAATCTTCTGGTCATTATTTGCAGTCTCCTCTCTCCTCCAACTTTTTTTTTCTTGTTTTCAAAAAAATATGTTAATGATGGCAAAAAAATTAGAGTGCTTATTGACCAATCAAGTATAAGAAATACGAGCACAGAAGATGGCTGTCTCTCTATTTAAGCCCTTGGCAAAGGAACTGAGTTTCCGTGTGGCTTGGGCACACTACCCAGGGACACATTTTCTGTTGGGGTTTCCCAGCCGTACTGGTGTAGCCGTGGTTCTGGTGTCACCAACCTGATTTACACCACAGCCCCAGCATGGGCCCGGCAGGCTGAGACGGGAACGATGCTCCCACAGTGCCGACGGAGAGGGCAGGGATGATGGCAGTGAGGGCACCGTCACAGCCTGGCCTCCACCGTACCAGACACATTGCCATTCCCAGGCTATGGAAAAGCTTCGTCCCTTGATACCTTTAAACAGTTGCGCATTATCTTTGCAAAGAGGGTGATCAATTCTAAAGGCTGATTGATCCACTACATCACAGTATCAGCACGTGCCTTCCCCCAGAGCAGCCGCTCTGCTGAGCACGCCAGCAGAGCCAGGAGGAAGGCACACATCTTCAGAACGCGGCACAGCACCAGAGGCTCCTTCTCCCCAGCTATTTCAGTCTCCTGATGACTGTAAAATAGAGGCAGAAACGAAGTCATCTGCTTTCCTATTTTACGCAAGGTGACTAAGAAAGTCTTGTTTGGTTTGAACAGATTTCAAAAGTGGGCACATATATTTTTTTATATACATATATGAATAAGCCTCTTTCATAAGGAAGATTTCATGAATATTTCATGGCTTTCCCCTCGGGTTTGTAAGTATCTGGTTTGCATGCTCTGCTAAGTACAGTTTACTGCCACCTGGGCTCAGGAACAGCAGATTTCCTGGATTCTGCTGTGTTCTTCAGGATCCACACTGGAAGGGATACGACCATGCCAACAGCTCCAGCATCCTCTCCGATGATCTCGGAGCCATCTTCAGATTCTGTTGGCGCAGCCAGGTGATGAAATGCCCTCCCGACATTGTGTAGCCCCATTAGCTACAAGTCAGTGTCGCCCGGTGGGTCTTTCCCTGGTTGCCTTTTAAAGAAGGTTTTCTTTACCCCTGACACTTGAAAGATGCTGTTCAAAGGGGAAGAAAAGTACAGGGTGACCCACGGAATTCGTCTCTCATCATAACCCACCACTTTCCACATATTTTTTAAAAATGTAAGCTTGGATAGACAGGCCAGTTTGCTGTCACGTCTCCCCCTTGCAACTGCTGACAGTCAGATGTTCTTGCTTACTTTAGAGTTTGATTTATTGTCTGCAATTAGGCTAAAAATGGATATTTTAAAAAATACAAAGGAAATCTATGATTAGTTGTAATTTGGAAGCAAAAATAGAGACAGGAGAAATTATTTCTTTATCCCACTTGCCAGGCATGAACTCATTTGTGTTTTCATCTCTGTGAACCTGTTGGAGGGCGCTCCCTGCTCATGTAAGGGCTGCTCGTTTTCCTGATCATCCCACCGAGACGAATGAATTTCAGATCAAACCATCCTGAACTGAAGTTTCTGCTAATGGCTGCCCACACTGGCAACACCCTCAACTTTAAGTGCTTCGTTCAAAACACTGGAAAAAGTTTGGTGGTTTTGACAGGGCTTGCAGTCTGCTAAAATCTAGGTCCTGAGTGCGGTGCTGACGAGATCAGCCAAGAAGTGTGGCATGGACAACTGTGAAAGTGAGAATTCAGTGTCCCAGAGCTGTCCGCTAAGAAATGTTGTGACCAAATGATGCAGCCAGCCCTGGAGGGACACAAATCCAAGCCAAAAGCCAGGATGGGATCACTCCTGCTTCCACTGGTTCATCAACTGTATCTTAATCTCCATCTGAACTACGCAGCCCACTCCTCTCTCTCTCAGGAGTACAGGACATCATACATGAACCAAAAAGGTGTTGTTGTGTAACCAGGGTTTGATTTATCTTGTGGGAGCTGACGAATCCAGTGTAGCCACCTTCTTTGGGGGAATTCAGAGCACATTCCAGCAGAACAACAATGAGTACAAGCACCGTCTCACGTAACGCAGCTCATGGCCTTAACATGCTCCACCTGCCTAAATGCTTGGCAAGGCTGAGGCTGAAACGTGAAAGGGTTTCAGTGCATAAAGGCCTTCTGAAAATGAGGTTGGGTTGAAGTAGCCAGGCAAAACCCTCGCATATAATAAGGGGCATGAGAAAGGTTATGCCTACTTCACAGAGCAGATTCCAGCACACAGATCCCTTTTCTTGGCCACCAAAGATGCAGAACTCTGTGCAGTTTGGTGTTTATTTATACGAAAATAGCCTTCATTTTTGTTCCGTGCCTTGGGGCTGCGCAAACTACGATAGGAGAGGCATGTTTCCAGCAGTGATAAGCAGCAGACAAGGGGCAGTATTCTGTCCTGTATCTGTTATCACACCCCTCCCAACCTGAACAGAGCAAATTTAAATTAGCAAGACATTAAAGAATTAGCACTATAAGCATTTATGACTAGTGTCAATCATTCACTCTCTCCTGGAGCATGCAGCAGGTGAACAAGTAATGCTGTGCTTCAGGGATTAATGGTACATGACTGAAGTCATGATGGCTGTGGGCTGTTTAGTGGTGAAGCTCATTTGCCCTCAGCCAGGCAAAAAGAAGTAATGAGTTGAAATAAAGAAACGGGAAATGTGACTTGGGTGGGAGAAGAAAACATCCTAGCAAGCTGCCAGGGGAAGTGCTGGTTCACCGCTCGGGTCATTTCGAATTGGACTGGATAATGCATTGGAAAGCATCCTAGTTTCTGGGAGGCTGTGCACTGAATGCGAAAGATGAAGAGGCAGAGCCAGTACATTTCTGCCTCTTTGACTCGGTGTCTTCCATTACCTGCTCTGCAAACAGAATCATAGAATGCTTTGGGTTGGAAGGGACCTTTAAAGGTCATCTAGTCCAACTCCCCTACAATGAGCAGGGACATCTTCAACTCGATCAGGTTGCTCAGAGCCCTGTCCAACCTGGCCTTGAATGTTTCGAGGGATGGGGCACCGACCACCTCTCTGGGCAACCCATTCCAGTGTTTCATCACCCTCGTTGTAAAAAATTTCACATAACAATAATAACACATAAACAACCTTACAAAAGACCTACTCAAGGCTTCTCCACAGGCTCAGCTGCCTCCAAGATTTTTCTCTCCAAACTCTCAACCTATTCTTTCGGTCAGCAACACCCAAATGAGAGCTGGGACCCCATGGGGAGCTAGCGCAGTTATTAATGGTGTTATGAACCTCGCAGAAATGTAATTCTTTGGACGGGTATTCATGGATCACATATATTTTCTACTTGGAGGTCGTCTGGAAATCAGAAAAAAAATGTTGGGAGTCTGCTATTTTATATTCCTTTTCCCCCACAGAGAACAAGGAGGTAATATCGAGGCAAGGTAAGCCCCCCCCCCCCCCC
>Ga0065711_1036492_pt1 | contig 20930 bp, 25 predicted proteins | sample Hoacrofraction12_FD_59098 | JGI IMG/M metagenome (GOLD analysis project Ga0065711, IMG submission 59098) | Hoatzin crop microbial communities from Cojedes, Venezuela - Epithelial fraction 12 v2 (version 2) | ecosystem: Host-associated > Birds > Digestive system > Esophagus > Crop | place...
CCACCTGGACGGGGTCCTGTGCGGCCTGCTGTAGGTGACCCTGCTTCAGCAGGGGGGTTGGACTAGATGACCCACAGAGGTCCCTTCCAACCCCTACTATTCTGTGATTCTGTGATACTTCTGAACACAAAGTCCAAATAAAAGGCAGGAATGCCCTTGACTGCAGAAGATAAAATACAGCTGCCACAGTGACTCCTTCTGTTGCTCCTGATGCTGTATATATTAACGGCAACATCTGTTGACATTAGCAAAGAAGAATGTGGAACTAAGCTTACCTTCAAGAAATCATGTTTTTGTCTGATCCATAGGCAGTAGCAGCTTTTTTCACAGCTGGCAGATTTCTTCTAACCACGGGACTAGACACAGTCACTTCTTCACTTGAACACTCCAGATTGTCTTGAACAATGCTAGACTGAACAAAGAACAGAAAGAAATGTTGAAACTGCATCTTTACTTATGGTATATGGCAGTATTATTTGTATTCTTCTGAGTCTTCTTCCATGCGTTGCCCAATTTTTTTTGCGTGTCTGAGAATGTCTTCAAAGCACCTCAATAAAGGACCTGCTGAGGACTGCACTTCTCTTGATTCTGTGCTTGACTGATTCCTCTATGTTCCTTAGCTGGTAAGTTCTCAAGGTTATACCCTAACTTCATCTCACCAGCCCAGAACAGCAGAAACACAAATCACAGTAACTTCTCCAGGCGTGATGGGAACAGGCAGTCCCATGCTCAACCTGCAGCTGGTCTCCACACATTTTCTTGACACACATTTCTGAATGCAGCACCATGCAGACTTGGAAAGTCTCCTGCTTGCTTTGCCTGCTCCTAACAAGCCACTTCGAAGACTTCAGGCCTCTCTTGTCTGCTCACATGCTAATCCATTGGATGGCCATGTGTTTGTACCTGTAGCGCACTCACAAAGCAGAGGACTGAGAGTGCTATGAAAGCGGTACCAGGTGAAACGACTTGTGTAGGGGATTTTTCTATTTGGAGAAGGTCATAAAACAATAATATTTTAAGCTATCAATAGAAATACAGTTGTGTGATAAAACAGGAAGTTTCAGGCTCCCTTCTTACCTCCGAACAGTGAGCAGCAGCCTCTAGACAGAAGCATGGAATAGTCTTGACCAGAGTCAGAATTGTGTCACATGGACCTGGTCTAAAACAATGGTAACAAAAACCCAGCCTTAGAGAAGAAAGCAGAAGATAAATCCTGTGACTATAACCAGACTGAGCTTGTAAAGTCAGTATCTCTCTTCAGTGTTAAGACTATGGCATCAATTTCTGTTCTTGGGCCTTTTCAAGCTGGTTAGGACATTGTTTTAGAAGTTTGAGGTTTAGTCAGGAAGAGATTGATTCAAGATTGGAGAATGTATTTTAGCTGATCAAGAGGATACACGGCACAAGGTTATGTCTGTCAGTATGTGAGCTGATGCTCACTGAAGTCTACGGACAGGTTCACCGAGACTGCCTTCTTCATGAGGCCACTCTTTAAAGCTGTTCAGATGGGTAGAAATATACAGCCTATCCACTTCACGCCACTGTCATAGAATCATAGAATCAGAGGTTGGAAAAGACCTCTGAGATCATCAAGTCCAACCATCAACCCAAAAACCACCATGTCTATTAAACCATGTCCCGAAGTATCACATCTACACGTTTTTTGAACACCTCCAGGGATAGTGACTACACTGCTTCCCTGGGCAGCCTGTTCCAATGCCTGACTACTCTTTCAGTGAAGAAATTTTTCCTAATATCCAATCTAATCTCCCCTGACGCAACTTGAGGCCATTGCCTCTCGTCCTACCACTAGTTACGTGGGAGAAGAGACCAACACCTGCCTCACTACAACCTCCTTTCAGGCAGTTGCAGAGAGCAATAAGGTCTCCCCTCTGCCCCCTCTTCTCCAGACTAAACAGCCCCAGCTCCCTTAGCCACTCCTCATAAGACTTGCTCTCTAGACCCCTCACCAACTGCACTGCCCTTCTCTGGACACGCTCAGCAACTCAATGTACTTGTAGTGAGGGGCGCAAAACTGAACACAGTATTCAAGGCGCGGCCTCACCAGTGCCGAGTATAGGGGCACGATAACCTCCCTACTCCTGCTGGCCACACAATTCCCGATACAAGCCAGGATGCTGTTGGCCTTCTTGGCCACCTGGGCACACTGCTGGCTCATGTTCAGCCTGCTGCCGACCAACACCTCCAGGTCTTTTTCTGACAGGCAGCTTTCCAGCCACTCTTCCCCAAGCCTCTAGCCTTGCATGGGGTTGTTGTGACCCAAATGCAGGACCTGGCACTTGGCCTTCTTGAACCTCCTACAGCTGGCCTTGGCCCATCGATCCAGCCTCTCCAGATCCTTCTGCAGAGCCTTCCTACCCTCAAGCAGATCGACACTCCTGACCAACTTGGTGCCATCTGCAAACTTACTGAGGGAGCACGCAATCCTCTCATCCAGATCATTGATAAAGATATTAAACAAGACCAGAGCCAAAACTGAGCCCTGGGGAACACCACTCGTGACCGGCCACCAACTGGATTTAACTCCGATCACCACCACTGTCTGGGCTTGGCCATTTAGCCAGCTCTTTATCCAGCAAAGAGTACACCCATCCAAACCACGAGCAGCTCATTTCTCCAGGAGGATGCTGTGGGGAACAGTATCAAAGGCCTTACTAAAGTTCAGGTACATAAACACCCACAGCCTTTCCCTCATCCACTAGCTGGGTCACCTGCTCATAGAAGGAGATCAGGTTGGTCAAGCAGGACCTGCCTTTTATGAACCGATGCTGGCTGGGCCTGAACGCCCCGTTCTCCTTCACATGCCCGGTGAGCGCACTCAGGATGAACTGCTCCGTAATCTTCCCTGTGCAGAAGACCGCTACGAACTGTTTTTTGTCTCGACATTGCCATTGTACCATCACCACTTCCTCACCTGGACACCCTGTCTTTGAAGAAACCCCCATGACAACCTGCAGGAAAGTACCACATTGCTCTTGTGCACGGACTAGCATGCGAACCAGCAAGAGAGGGCTGCCTAGGCGGGCAGCACGTATGGCACGAACTGCATGTACACAAACACACTCTGCGCATGGGTAAATGCCCATATAAAAGGACTGCACATGCTTCTCTGGGGACCTTTGTTTTCCTTCTCCTGGTGTTTTCTTCCAGAACCCGTCTTCACTGGAACTTCAACGCCTGCATAGAGACTGAGCCAACTGGACATCGCCGGGTCCTTGGTGGTGGTAGCTGATCTTCCCTGCACCCCTTTCCTCGCCTGTTCGGGTTGTCTGACCACAGTCTCTCCTTTTTCTTTCTCCTTTCCTTCTCTTTCTCCCCACTGCCTCCCCGCCCAACCTCCGGTTCCTAGTTTGCTGAAATAAAGTTTGCAAGGTTGTATGGCATTTGAACCAGTTTGCGTCTTAATCTCATCCTGGGGATCGTATTGAAACCTTTCTGACACTGGGTCGGGACATTTTATTGGCGTCACGGACAGGATCCCTTGAGATGAGTGTGCTGTACTACCTTGCTGTGACGTGCTGTGTGATTGTGTGTGAACGAGATGTACAAACAAGTACGAAGCGAGTGAGGAGCTCAGATCCGCGGTTCTGCTCTCCCGCAAGGGAAGCAGCTGAAGATGAACGAAGTGTAAGGAAGGAGTGAATGGTGGTTTCTCGTTTCCTTTTGTATTGCTTTTATTGCTGACTCATGTATTAGTATATGGCTTGGCCTCCTGGGAGCATATAGGGGAAACCCGGACTTTAAGGTGTGACCCTCTCAGGACGATATCCCCCTTGTAGGAATTCTGTGCTTTAGTTCACATTTTGGCCTCCTGGGAGCGTACAGGGGCAACTCGGACTTCAAGGTGTGGCCTTCCCGGGATGACATCCCCTTTGCAGGAAAATGGCCGCCCAAAAGGCAGCCAACGCTTGTGATGATTGAACGTGAATGTCTGTGCGGGTTGAGGAAACAGAGAAACTGCATGATTTTTTAGAGGCACACTGATCTCACCCCTCGCCCCAGGGGCAAGATTGGGTGAGCGACCATTGGTTTCAGTTGCAGAGTGTGAAGGACAGGATGAAAGTATTGCAAAAGGAAGCCAAGGTTAAGAGGGGGAAGGGAAACGCAATAATCTGTGCAGTGCTGGGAGCAAGTCTGGCTGCTGCGGTGGAGGACAGGAAGCAGAGGTCTGGTCAGGCTGAGGCAGTGGTAGATTGTCTGCAGGTGGTGATAAAAACGCTGCGGGAACAATGGCAGGAAAACAAATGGCTGTTGGAGGAGGAAAGGCGCCAAAATGTAATACTGAAGGAGGAGTTAAGGAATCAGCTTTTGAGGGAGGCAGACACCTTGGCAGAAGCAGAAGCAGCGCTGACAGAGAAAGGGATATGATCGATCTATCCCCAGGGGGGCTTAAAGGGAGCAAAAGAGACTGTAGAACCTGCCCCCCCACCAGGTATCCATTGATTAAAACAGAATATATATACGAAGACAACAGTGACAATTGCCCCCAGGTTATCACTACAGAAATTCCTTTCATGGCATCTGAACTGGCAAAGCTACAAAAAGATTTTGCGAGGACTGCGAGAGAATTGGACACTTAATATGTATGGAGGGTGTCCCTGTCAAGGGTGGATGGGATCTCCTTATTGGAAAATGAAGCGGAAGGGTACTGGGGCCCAGGTGTATTTTTAACCACCGGCAATCACCGAGCCCCGTGGTCACTGACTCAAGAGGGCCGCGTATTGGGCGGGGGTTTGAACCCATCGGAGAGGGGGGATCCTCTCACCATAATAGGCACAACAGATTATTGGAAAGTGTGCAGAAAGCGGCTTGCCTTCAGATGATGTATGACCGGGAATTCAAGCCTAATCTGAGCTCCCCAATGCTGCTGCCGGTAGACCACGAAACAGTGACTCCCCCAATACGGGGACTTCCCAATTACGGAGACTAAACAGTAACACAGGCCCATTAACAGCCACTGCACCAAATATTGTAGAGCTGATAGCTGCCATTCAGGAACAGTCCCACTCCGTTATGGTAATGATTTACGTTAAAGATATGTTCTTTACGGTCTCTTTACAACCTGAGGACCAGGAGTGCTTTGCCTTCACCTGGGAGGGACAACAGTATACCTTCACACGGCTCCCCCAGAGGTACAAGCACTCCCCCCACATTGACCCACCACGCTTTAGCACAGGAATTAGAAGTAACCCCCATATGAACAGGGGTGAGAATTTATCAATATATAGACGATGTCCTTATAAAAGGGTCATATATAGGTAGAAGAAGTTGGGAAAGCACAGGAGGATATCATTGCTCATTTAGAAAGTGTAGGATTGACGATCCCATCCGAAAAGCTACAAGTCCCCTCAAGTGAAGCAAAATGTTTCGGAATCTGCTGGAGGGGAGGAATGACATGTATCCCACCAGATGCCCCGTCTTCTCTTGAACAAATTAAAATGCCAGAGTCAAAGAAAGATTTGCAGCATGCATTAGGACTACTTGTATTTTGGAGAAAGCATATTCCAGATTTTTCAATCATTACTAGGCCCCTCTATGATCTGTTGTGGAAAAGGGCCAAATGGGAATGGACTCAAGTCCACGATGAGGAAAATGCCCACCAAGACCCTGGTCCTATTCACCCAACAGATCCAGTACAAATTGAATGGGGATTTGCCCGAACTGGACCCTCAATTCATTTGTGGCAGAAAGGGCCAGAGGGGCCCATTCAGCCCATCCAGTTCTATTCACGTAGTTTCAAGGATGCTGAAAAAAGGTACATGACTTGGGAAAAGGGGCTGTCTGTAGATAGTCTACCTCTGAGAGAGGCTGAACAAACTATCTGACATCAACCCATAATACTCCGGGGTCCATTTAAAGTGACCGAGACCATTTTGGCAGGAACCCCACCCCATGATGGGGTGGCCCAGAGGGCTTCCGTACGCAAATGATATGCATAAATAAGAGTATTACTGCAAAATTTTCTCCGTATCTGAAGAAGCTACCAAAGTACGAAGCATACAAGATGAAACAGACCTAGATGAAGATGACCCCCAGCTTCCCTCCATAATCCAAATAGCTCCTCCACTTTCCGAAAAGTTGCAAAACTTCTGGGTTATGGACACCCAGGTGAAGCGAGAGGAAAGATTTGGAAATATCGGGCCGTGGCACTTCAAATAGGGACAAAAAACCAAATCATTACTGAAGGGGAGGGTAGTGCAGTATGTAGCATGTTCCAACTTGAGGCTCAAGCTACTTCCCCTGTTTATATTGTTACTGATTCCTACGCTGTGTTTCAGGGTTCTACCAAGGGGTTGCCATTCTGGGAGCGAAATGAATGGGAGTTTAATAGAATACCGGTATGGCAAAAGGAGAAGTGGCAGCATATTCTTGCAATTGCCAGACACGGGAAATTTGCAGTAGCATGGGTTGCATCCCACCAACAGCGTGATACCCCAGGATCACGTGATACCCCAGCGTTCCCCAGTATGGAACGCTGAAGGAGATGACTTAGCTCGGCTAGCTCTTCTGCAAACCACCCAAATAAGAGAAAATTGGGAACATCTGGAAGAATGGCTGCACATAAAATGGAAACATTTGGGAATTAATGATTTACTTCATGAGGTACAAGCCCGGGGATGGCCGATCACCCAGGAGGAATGCAAGACACGTATATCCTCTTGTGAACAATGTTGTGTCTGTCTGGACAGACACCCCCTGGAAAGTGATCCCCTGCATTTAAGAGAGGGAAAGGGTCTATGTGAGGCCCGCCACGTTGATTCTAATGGCCCTTTTTGAAAATCAGAGGGAAAGTGCTATGTACTAGTAGGCACTGAAATAGTATCGGGACTAGCTCAAGCCACAGCATGTGCTAAAGCAACAGGGGAATATATGGTGAAGACCTGGAAAGAGTGGTTTGGGACCTTTCCCAAGCCACAGTCGATCCAGTCAGATAATGGCTCGCACTTCACCGCCAAAGTGCTCCAGGAGTGGGCAGCCCAGGAGGGAATTTCATGGGTGTTTCACACCCCGTATTACCCACAGGCAAATGGGATTGTAGGAAGGACAAATGGCCTGCCAAAACGCCTCCTCAAACCACAGAAATCAAGGTGGGCTGAGCAGGAGGGAGATGCAGTGACCAGCATTAACAGCCACTGGGGAACAAATGGATGTCCAAAGATTGCAGCACTTTACCCCAAAGCCCCAACAACTATGCTGGCCCCACATGACTCTGACTGTCCCATTGAACCATCCTATTTCCCCGGGCAACCTGTCCTGGTCAAACTCCCCATGGTGGAAGCAGTATCATTGGTATTGGACACTCCAATAAACAAATACACTTGGAAGGCAAAGGATGCCAGCGGAAAAACCCATAAAATCCACACTAAGTGGATTATTCCTTCCTTCTGACCCAAGAAGCGAGTTTGTTTTATTTGCAGGAAGGAGCAACCGACCTGGATACACCCCTGGAAGAAGCAGAGCAGACTTGTGACACAATTTGGTTAAAATGTGTGTGCTATTTCTGATTGTACTAGTTTGGGGACTCCTTTATGAGGGCGATGAAAAATCATCTCCCCCACCTTCCCCTGACCCCTATGATCCCTTCAAGGACAACATATTCGTGTTATTAGCAAAAGCCGTCAGCCGAACTTTCAATCTGAGTCACTGCTGGGTTTGTGGGGGACCTCTGGGGTTATCGAGTTGGCCATGGAATTCTACTCCCCTTACCCTGGCACAGATTGTCAGCAATTATAGCGAGACTACGAAAAACACATGGGATGATAGTGGAACGTGGCCAATTTAGTTTCCAAATGTGGGGGAATACTGTTTACACTGCACACAGAAGGGAGGGATCGATGTGGGGGAAAGTAGATGCCAACAGACATTCATCCACAAGTTAATTAATAGGGACAAAGGTATTTGCATATGGATGTCTCTCAATGAAACTGGATGCAGTCGGGGGTTTAGGGGATATTGGTCAAATAAAAATGAAACCCTGTTTCTCCAACTATCCAAATATCACCCCTATAAGCAAAACTGCGAGTGGAAAAGCAACTCTGGTGCCTGGTATTCTATCGGCCGAATAAACGACAACCCAACCAAATTTTTCAGCCCTTTTGGTAATGACGACACAACTTCTTTTCAATTTCCAAAGGGGACAGTTGGACCATTTGCCAATGGCACTAAAGCTAAAAGGGGTCACTATTGGATCTGCGGACACACTGCCTACAAATGATTACTGGCACATTGGTCAGGGATTTGTTACATAGGGATCTTCCTCCTCCCAGAGGCGGGTGGGCCTCCATTAGGAATAAAGTTATATGATAATTTAGGGGACAGAAGAGTTGCCTGCCATGCGCAATCCGTTGAGGTTAACATAGTGGAACTATCTCTCCTAAGTGGAGAGATAATGAGTGGCCTCCAGAAAGAATAATCCAGCATCATGGACCTGCCACTTGGAACCCCAATGAACCAATATCAGGGGCAAAAGAACCAATTTACAGTTTGAATCGCATAATTCCATTACAAGCAGCTTTGGAAATCATTACCAACAAAACTTCCAATGCCACAGACTTTTCAACCCAACAATCTCAACAGATGCACACGGCAATTCCGTCCTTGCTGGAATTTCAACGCCAGCATAGAGACTGAGCCACGGATCACTGGATCTATGGTGGTGGTAGCTGATCTTCCCTCCATCCCTTTCCTCCCCTGTTCGGGTGGTCTGACCACAGTCTCTCCTTCCTTTCGCTTTCTCCTTTCCTTCTCTTTCTCCCCACTGCCTCCCTGTCCAACCTCCAGTTCCTAGTTCGCTGAAATAAAGTTTGCAAGGTTGTATGGCATTTGACCCCGTTTGCGTCTTAATCTCATCCTGGGGATCGTATCGAAACCTTCCCGACATTGGATTGGGACACCCTCGCACTGAGGTCAGGCTGACAGGCCTGTAGTTCCCGGGATCCTCCTGGCCCTTCCTGTAGACAGGCATTACACTGGCGATCCTCCAGCCACCTGGGACCTCCCCTGTTAGCCACAACTGCTGACTGATGATGGAGAGTGGCTTGGCCACCTCCTCTGCCAGCTCCCTCAGCACTCTTGTGTAGATCCCATCCGGCCCCATAGGCTTGTATGTGTCCAGGTGGCATAGCAGGTCGTTAACTGCTTCCTCCTGGGTTATGGGAGGTTTATTCTGCTCTCCATCCCTCTCTTCCAGCACTGGCGGCTCAGTACCCTGGGAATAACCAGTTTGACTATCAAAGACTGAGGCAAAGCGGGCATTAAGTACCTCAGCCTCTTCCTCATCCTTGGTGGCAACGTTCCTCACCGCATCCAGTAAGGGATGCAGATTCTCCTTGGCTCTCTTTTTGTTGGTAACGCATTTGAAAAAACATTTTTGTTATCCCTTTCAACAGTAGCCAGCATGAGTTCTAGCTGGCCTTTTGCCTTTCTAATTTCCTCTCTGCACAACCTAACGAGACCCCGGTACTCCTCTTCAGTCGCCTGCCCTTTCTTCCATAAGTGGAAGACCCTCCTTTTCTTCCTGAGTCAAACAGCATGTGTTTTAATTTGTGTCTGTTACCTCTGGTCCTCTCAGTGGGCACTCTAGAGAACAGCCTGGCTCCCTCATCTTCATTACCTCTCACCACCTTTATATATATACATGTACATATACATATATTGATCAGACCCACCCCCCCACACCCTCAAACTGCCCCCTCACCCCCACCGTCCCAGGTATTCTCTTCCCCCAGACAAAGCGTTCCAGCTTAAAAGCAACAGGGAAAATGGGGCTTCCTTGGAATTAGTTGTCTTTTGTGTAATGTATGTGTTAGTGGTGTGTCCACCATCTGTCATAGCGCCTGCAGTGCTGCTCCCCTCTCTGGAAATGGTTCAGAAAGGGAAACAAAGCTACAGACCAGCTTGTGCACAAGGAATAAGATTGGTGGACCCCAAACTGACCGATCTGGAACTGCCAAAGTGCCCTTGGGGCAAAGCAGGCTAAGTGTATCCTGGGCTGCAGAAGGCAAGGCGTGGGCAGCAGGAGCAGGGAGGTGGTCCTTGCCCTCTGCTGTGTCCCGCTCTGAGCTCCCCAGTGCCAGGCAGACATGGCCAGCCGAAGAGAACCTTCCCTCCCGTGCCTGGCCAGGCCCCTCCCACTTTCCGTTGGGGTCGCTGTCTTGGTCAGTTGGAGCCAACAGCCCCCTGAGACAGCAGCACCGAGCTCTGCTGGCACGGAGCAGCGCTAGGAAGAGGCAGGCTCTGGCCGAGCAGCGCTGCCCAGGCACCGCCACCAGCACACCGCGTCCCATCCTCCGTGTCGCCAGCTGGGACACGTCCTTGGTGCCCACCGAGGGCCCTCCTGTCCCGGGTGGGATGGGCCAGGCCAGCTGCTGCTGTGGCTCCAGGTGGGCTCCCCCCGCGCCCCGGACACGCAGCTACGGCCGAGCCCCGCAGCACCAGCAGCCTTCCTCATGCCCACCGCTCTGCTCTGCTCTGCAGGGAGGCTCTCAGCTCTGCTCTGCTCTGCAGGGAGGCTCTCAGCGATGCCGAGCCGCTGCTGAGCGTGGATGTGCGGCTGACTCGGGGCCGCAAGAGGAGTGAGAGACGCCTTCTCCTGCTCCCAGAGGAGCTGGTCATCGCCAAGCTGCAGTAAGAGCCCCAGAGCCCAGCTGCCTTTCCCTTTCCCTGCCCCTGCAACCACTGCAGGGACACCCTGGCACCCGCCCCAGACCCCACCACCTTGGTGCTCGATGCACCAGTGTCTGTGCCAAGGGCAGCTGGGACACAGGGCTCTGCCCACGGGGAACCCAACCAGGCCACCTCCAGCTGCCGGCCTGCCTCTCCTCTCTGCAGACGGGGCACCACCCTGTGCCGAGCTCCGCCTGGCCCTGCACCAGCTCTGGGTGCTGAGTGGCACCAAGGAGGCAGCGCGGGAGGAAGAGGAGCAGGAGGAGCAGGGAGGCAGCGATGAGGACAGGGCCTCCATCATCCTCATCTGGCCCACCAGCTCCTGTGTTGCCACTTTCACATGAGTCACGGTGCCACGTCCCATGCCAGGGCAGGAGACGTTCCCAACCATGCCCAGGTGTCCATGCTGGCAATGGCCTCTGCCCTCCGGGCACAACCTGGACAGGCAGCAGGCAGCACGCCAGCATGGACAGGCTGGGGGGGTATTTCACCTCTTACATCTCCTGGTCCCCTTTTGGTCCCCACAAGGGAAAGGCAAAAGCACCTGCTCTGGCAAGACAGACGGAGCCAGGGCTTGGGCAGCACCTCTCTCCTGCCCCATGGTGTTTCGTCCTGCCCCTGTGTCCTTCTCCATGGGAAACGGCTCCGCAGGCGCTCACCTCTGCCCATGGACTGGGGGGCAGTGGGGCCTGAGGCTGCTTCTCCTCTCTTTCTGCAGCTCCCGCGAGCTGAAGGAGCTGTGGCTGGGCACGCTGCTGGGGTAAGCCGAGGGGATGCTGCAGGCGCAGCGGGACAGGGGAACACAGCTCCCCGGCTGGGGAGGTGCCCCCGCGGCTGACAAGAGAGAAGAGGCAGCTTGGGGCTCACCCAGCTCTCTCCCTGTCCCTTCCCGATGCCAAGAATCCCAGAAGGAGCATCGAGAGCCCGCGTGACCCGCCTCCCATCCATCCAACTCCTGCAGAAGGAGCTGAGCCACCACCATGCCGTAAGTGTCTCTCTGCTCTGGGCTCTGTCCTCAGGCACTGCTCCTCCAGCCATGCAGCACAGGCATTGCTGTTCACCTTCTTCCACTCCTTCTCTCTTGCTCAGTGGAGGACATTCGGCGCCAGCAGAGTGGAGAGGCTGCTGGAGGGCCACGCAGAGGTGAGAATGGCTGCCCTTCACCCGCCTCTGCCTGTGCCGAGGTGCCAGGCACGTGTGGCAAGTGCGGTGAGCTTGGGTACGAGGAAGGGAGGGTACCACGGTGCCACTCGGCGAGAGGAGAGGCTTGCGGAGCCACCACAAACACTGACACATCCTCACTGGCAGTGCTGGCAGGAAACCTACTGTGTGGGGCAAAGAGCCTGGCAGGACGGAGGGTCTCAGCTCTGCCACACTCACGCTGCCGGTGCCGGGTGGCAGCTTGCCAGCGGCCCTTTCTGCTGCGGGGCTGCTCTCTGAGCGCAAACTGGTTCTTTGCAGGCTGATTGCATGCAAGGGCCTCCAACGGCCCCATCTGCCAATGGAGGGGGACTTGGCCACTCACCAGGTGAGTTTTGCAAAAAAAGGCAGGGACAGGCTTCTTTTCTCCTGTAACTGGCTCACCTGCAGGACTGAGGAGCAGGAGGAGGATGCTGCCCTTTGCCCGGAGCAAGTCAGTGCCCATCACCTTGCAGCGGGAGAGAGCTGAGGCCGCGGGACCCGTCGAGAGCGTGGAGCGCTCGAGGTGCTGCCTGCCTCAGCTGTGTCCCCACAGCTGGGCACGTGGGTCCCTGCTCCTGGGCCGGAGCTGGGAGCAGCTGTGCTCACTTGTCCCTCCAGTGTCACCATGCAGGTGTGCCACCCCAAGGCAGGACGTCACCTGGAGGAGCAGGGACACCCGCTGCGCCGTGGCTACTGCACCTGCTTCTGCGGGGACACGGAGCCATTGCTGCTGCCCACAGCTTGGAGAAGGGCAGGGCCAGGGCTGGGATAGGCTGTCCCGCTGGCAGGACGGCTCTCCGGAGCCTGCAAGACGCAGCCGCTGCTCCAGCTGCTGGCTCCCTGCCTGTCCTGCCGCACCACTCAGCACTGCGCTGCAGCCAGGGCAGGGCAGGGCAGGGCAGGGCAGGGCAGGGCAGGGCAAGCTGCGGGAGCGCTGGCCTGGCCCTCTCCATTGACGGGCTCTCCTCTTTTCCTTTGCAGCTGGACGGAGCAGCAGCAGGAGGTGGGGGCTGCCCTAGCCCTTTGCTCGGCGGCGCAGCCCGGACACTGCCCAGGTGCCAGGGCAGGTGGGCTCAGGCTGCAGCAGGGTGCTCTTTGGGCAGCCCCTGGCAGCCCTCTGCGGAGAGGACGGCACGCTGCCCCGGCCCATCCAGGTAAGACAGCCTGGACAGGGGGTCCCCACACCTCCCTCCGCCTGCTCCACAGAGGCCGTGGGTGTCCCCACAAGCTCCGTGGATGGCCGATTGGGCTCTTCACCCATGCCTCACTCTTCTGGTCCCAGCCCCTTTTGGGGGCAAGTAGACGCATCTGCAGCAGGGCTCTGGCCACTGCTCTTGGAAGCCACCTCCTCAGCCAAGCAACTGTCCTCCTGACTCTCCCACAGGAGCTGCTGGCTGTCCTGCAGCGGGAAGGGCCCTCAACAGAGGGGATATTTCGCAGAGCTGCCAGCGTCACAGAGTTTCGGGAGCTGCGGGAGGCTCTGGACCGTGGCGCTGATGTCAACGTGGAAAGCCAGTCTGCGCTGCTGCTGGCCGTCGTCTTGAAGGCGAGCGCTTCTGGCCTGCAGCAGGAAGAGCTGCTGGCTGGCCCAGAGCGTTCCGAGGCTCACCTGCAGCTCTTGGCATTGCAGGACTTCCTCTGAAGCATCCCTGCCAAGCTCCTTGTGACCGACCTCTACGAGGACTGGATGGCAGCGATGCACAAGAGCAGCAAGGAGGAGAAGCTGGAAGAGCTGAAAGCTTAAGCGTGGGCAGCAGCCTGCCTCTTGAGCAGGAGCCCTGACCGCTGGCTGACAGCACCTGGAGAGCTGTGCAACACAGCTGCTGGCTCCCACCTGCCTTGGGCAAAGCTGGGGGACACCTGCAGCCACCATCTGCTTGATTAACCTTGCCTCACTCTTCCCTCAGGGTGGCCAACAAGCTACCTGCACCCAATCTCCTCCTCCTCAAGCAGCTGCTGGCCCTCCTCCAGCACATCGGCCACAATGCCTCCACCAGTAGGATGACCTCCAGCAACCTGGCCATCTGCCTTGGGCCAAACCTGCTCAGCCCACCTAACGAGGACCTGCTCCCACTCGAGGCCATGCTGGAGGTGACTGGGAAGGTAGGCTGTACTGAGCAGCTGCCTGCAGCCTTCCTCGACCATCAGAGTCTGGCTCTTCAGAGGTCCCTGGTGGTCCTCTCCAATAAACGCTGGTGGGGTGGCTGCCTGCAAGAGCAGCCCCACAGCCACAGCCTGCTGCGCAGAGGCAAGGCTCAGCAGTGCCAGAGGCTGCCTGGGGCCTTTTCAGGCATCTGTGCTGAAACCAAGGCTTTGATGAGTGCAGGTGAAGGTCCTGGTGGAGTTTATGATTGAAAACGGCAGTGACATCCTCGGGGAGGAGACAGCTGGCCTCTCCTGTTTGTCAGCTGAGGAGTCACCAGCACCCACAGACAGATCCACAGGTACGAGTAGGGACTGACAGTTTTCACAGGCTGGGGCTCCTGTTCCCATTCCTCATTTTGCTCGTAGTGGACACCTGTGCAACTAGCAGCCGAGACTTGACAGCAGTGCCTTCCTGCTGGTAGAGTTCCCCCATGGCCAGAGACAAGGGATTCATACAGGAAACTTCTGCCGATGTTCAGCATCTGCTCTTCATTTGCACTTGAATCAAGGAGATGCTCTGCGAACACTGCTCCCACCTTAGTGTTGTTTCTAGCAGGGCTAGGCATCAAGTTGTGTCCTTTAAGCCCTGCTTCTTCCATCACCTCTTGGGGTATGAATACTTTGCTCTGCAAGATGTGCTGAAGCTGGCCTGGGCTCTGACTTTGAAATCTGTTGAGAGAGGTGTCCTTTTTCAAATCATTTCCATTCATTGCAGCAGACATGACAGATACAGGGCATCACTGGGCCAAGAAGACAGCTGGTGTAAGGCTTTGGGTGGGTTCTGTTGTAACACTTTGCTGCACGTTTTTGCTTTCCTGGGCTGGCTTTGGAAGAGCGAAGTGGCCCTGCAGTTGAAGCAGACACAGAACATCAGGCAAAAGCCTTCCCGCACACACCACCCTCTCTTTTCGTCCTCCACAAAGAAGGAGGGGTAGATATAGTGATGGAATCACGAACAAGAGAGGTATGTCACGTCAAGAAAAATTGTGCCATTTCTCATGTATAAAAGTAGTTTCTGCCAGGTCAAAGTAGATGCTGTGCCTCTTCCTGGCAGAGGAAGATCTCTTGCATGTTTGCGTTTTTTCACCCTGGAATGATACAGAAGAAAAAACAGAAAGGTTGTTTCTTAGACGCATTAGGCACATGCTTAATCAAACTAAATACCTACAAGAAGTCAAATACAAAATGACATATTTCAAAAGAAAAGGCTCCCACCTCACAAGGTGGTATTGCTGCCAAAGGGATAACAGCAGAACTATGTCTCAGGAGGGCAGAAGACAGCCCAGCAGAAAGAAGCTAGCAAGCCTTTTCTTGCTCTCCTTTCCCAGCACTTCTCTGAGCTCTATCCTATCCTCAGAGAACCCCCAGCCTGTGGTGCACCAGGCAGGCTGTCAGCTCCACATCAGCACGCCAAGGCTCGAATGTGCGGCTGCTGCAGACCCCGGGAGCCCCAAGCAGGACTGCAGGCTCCCAGCTGAACGGCCCCCACAAATTACCTGAGTGCAATACACCAATGTGAAAACTGTTCAAAACTAAGGCCCTCTGAATACACAGCGTCATTCATGCTGCAGACTAAAATCCTCTGAAAGTGACAGCAAGGTTTCTTCATCAGTCTGGAGGTCTGCAAAAGCTAAGGCTAAAGCCAGTGCAGGTTTGCCATCACACTTTGTGAGCAAATCCTGTAAGAATCTGCTCAGCTGAGGAGTCAGGGGTGGTGTTGTCAACTTCAGATAAGTTTTCCTAAGATCCTACTTCATCAGAGCATCACAAAGTCTATTTTGGGTCAGGGAACTGTGTGAAACGTGTGGATAACGCAAACCAGCCAAACGGTTCTTATTTTAAGAGCTAAGGTAGCAATTTGGAAAACAGTAGCTTAGTACTCTAGGTCTTGCCACCTGTTAACTTCAACTTTTCTGGTTCAGGCACCTGTACTTTTGCCTCCAATCACCCCAGAGAGCACAGCAGACTCCCTGTTATGTCCAGAAGAACTAACAAGCCTTTCAGAAGAAAGAAGGTAAAAAGAGCTAGCTTTGGTTAAAATAAGAACTGATTCAAGTTGATCATGGCTTTACCTACCTAATAACACTGTGAAATGTAAAGGTTTGCAGAGTGTTCCCAGGAAAATGAAAACCAAAGAAATAGAAAGAGAAAACCGGCCCTTGCAGAGGAGAGTGAAAGCCTACCAGAAGAGAAAAGCAGCAGGAGAGATAAAGAGCTTTTGCATATCAACAACTGAAAAAATCCAGTAATGTCAAGAAGCCCAGGTGTATAACAGACTCTGCTGTCCATCTTTCAAAACTGTGAACACTGGACTAAGCAAATTAACTATTTCTATGATGCACAAATATGGTCCCATACAGGAAGCATGCACCTGCCTTTGAGAAAAAGACATACACCTGGAGGAAAATGCCGTTTCCAATATTGCAGTTTTTGTTTTGCACTTACTGAAGTTCTGTTTGCTGAAGGGTAAGCAGACACCCTGGCAAGGCCACAAGAGTCACAACTCCTAGCTAGTTAACCTGCTACCTAAATAAAGACGCAAAGCAAGTCCCACTTTTTTTGTTCATGTCTGTTGGCAACCCTCACACTGCTTTGTATCATCTGAATCCCAAATATGCAGCAAGGATTTGTTCCAACTCACTTTAGACGCTAAGATACTGGCACTTTTTAAAAAGGCCAAATTTCACCTGAGGTAATTTAGAGGGGAAAAAAAATCATAAAGACAAAAACATCCAGTCCCTATACAGAAGGGCTGTTATCTGGTGCTTTCATATTTTTTTTTCCACGCACAGCCCACTAGAGAGCAAAGCAGTCTGGGATGGCTCAGAGCAAACTGGTAAAATCAGACAGCTTAGCATGGGGTTTTGCAGCAAGAGTGACTTAAGTCCTGGAAGCAACACAACACCAGCCAGCTATGTTGCTCTGCACTAGGGAACGTGTTTTGCCTGCAGATCCGGGTCACTTGCAAGGGACAACGAGGGATGATGCTGCGCACAGTCTGGAAATAACTACATCATAGCTATCCAGGGACTCCCTATCGAGCCTTGCTGTGTGGCAAAGGGGTGCTGTAAACCTCTCTGTAAACTTACAGGTCTCTAAACAGGCCATCATCCATGTTGATAAGGTGTCAAAGCAATCCCAGTGACAGTTCTCTCTTTCAGGCTAAAAACAATTCCTCATAAACTGTATTTCCCAAAGAAAGGAGAGCAAAATCATCCCTATTCCTGCCTTTGTGGGTTTATCAGCGCTTTCTGACTCCATCATTGTAGGTGACCATTTCCTGCTACTGGTTGTACTTCCTGGCTGAGTCACTGTGACTCTTGAGGCCCTGCAGTTGATGTTCACAATGAAATTATATTTTTTCCTCCTATGACCGTGTCTGTCGTATGATATTCTGTAATAGGTAGATTGTGTTTTGTGATGAATCCCAGTGGAGGAGTTTGGGATCATCCATCACCCCAGAATCCTTAGCAGCAGGCATCAGGGCTGCATTCAGAGGCTCTATGAGTAAAACCAAAGCACAGAATCACAGAGAATGGTTGAGGTTGGAAGGGACCTCTGGAGGTCACCTGGTCCAACCCCCCTGCTCAAGCAGGGCCACCTAGAGCTGTTTGCCCACGATCATGTCCAGACATTTTCTGAACATCTCCAAGGAGGGAAACTCCACCCCCTCTCTGGCCACCCTGTAAAAAAGTGTTTCATGATGGCCAGAGGGAACCTCCTATGTTTCAGTTTGTGCCTCTTACCCTGTCTCTGGGCACCAATGGAAAGAGTTTGCCTCTGTTTTCTTTACACCCTCCCTTCAGATATTTCCACACACTGATAAGCTTCTCCCTGAGCCTTCTCTTCTCCAGGCTAAATAGTCCCAGCTCACTCAGTCTTTCTTCATATGAGAGATGCTCCAGTCTCTTCATCATCCTAGTAGGCCTTAGGAGGTGATCCTTTAATACTAAACAGCTTTCTCGGCCTCCTCTACCCTCCAGGGCTTTGATCCTTTAAATCATCCAGATATTTAAACACGCAAAAGAGGCTTTTAAATTGCCTGGAAATTATCTCTAACTAAAGGAGAGTGTCAACAACAAATCAAAAAGCTAGACAAGCAGATGACTCAAACAGGTACAAAGTGTTCTCTCTGATCTTCTTACTGTCTGCATTAAGAACAAACTTGCAAATTCAAACCCCTCTTGACTGAGGCAATAGTCCTGTTCCAGATTTTTTTACCCAAAGCATTTAGAAATTCATAAAAGATATTACATGTAAGTCAAGACAGGTAGGGAACTGCTACTGTTTCACTACGTGATGGTAATAAATAAAAGACATAATATTTTCTGTGGATGTAAGCCTATTTATATTAGCAAGAAAAGTGAGTAAATATTTTTCCTCCCTTGTACATCCATTAACATTCCTGCATCTTTCCAAATAAGTCCATACCAGTAGGCTATACAGGAAAATCACTGATGGGGACTATCATCTCAGAGTGTTTTCTGGTGGTGGTTTTTTTCTGCTGACAGTATCTCAGCAGCCTCAGGAGACAAACGAGTGGATCATGTAAGCCTGAACAAAACATGCTACTGAAACATCTATCTTGTGACTCAAATGGGAACACAGTGGCGCATTTTGACTATTTTTAACTTACAAGAGGGTATAATTTCTTCACACTAAAGATTCAAAGAGAGAATACAGAATGCAGTAATAGGATTGCAAAGGAATATCCCACACCAAATCTCCATTCCTGGATATGGCTGAACACCTGTCTGCCGATGGGGAATAGTGAATTAATTCCTTTATTTGCTTTGCTTATGCGTGAAGCTTTTGCTTTATCTATTAAACTGTATTGATCTCAACCCACAAGTTTTCTCATTTTTCCCCTTCTGATTGTCTCCCACTTCCCATTGGGGGAACGTGAGCGAGTAGCTGTGTGGTGCTTAGCTGCCCACGAGGGTTAAACCATGACACTAATGATGTCTGACCCAAGAGAGGACTTGGATTCATTTAAAGAATTAAATGCATAGATTGTGATGTGATTGCTTAAACTGAGTAATGTCCTAACTTTCAAGCTATCATTTGAACTACATTTGGTCAAACATCCCCCTCAAAACCACTGAAAACAAACAAAAAAACCCCCAAAAGCCAAGTCCCACTTCTGGCACAACATATTAATCGTGACAACCAGAATCTGTTCTGAGTATTTTATTTGCTGTTTAGAAAGCCATTCAGTCCTCCATTTAAATTATCTATAAATGCTCTTTTGACTGTTACGGATTTAAGCACAAGCTGAAGTCCTGTTAACTCCCATTGGGCTTGCACACACAATTAAAACATATTCTGAACTCCATTCTGAGTAGCACTTGTGCTGTGAATCCAGGCTGCTAGTCAGTCCTGTTTCAGATGGGAGACATTGCTGAAATATCCGAGCGAAATGTGAGTCAAAACTGTGTGACTATATGGGGTCTATTCTTACTGATAAAAGAAATTATAAAGGTTATTGTTTATGCCTTTCCTTGTAACAGTGTAATCTTTTTTGACGTGCAAAATACTCTCCTTCTATCACACAGAAAACTCCAAAAGCAGCTTCTAGCTAAAAACCTCAGCTATTTGCAACCAGCTTTATTTTTAACATATCCAAAAACTATAGAGAACTGTGAGCAAGAGACATACGGTGTGTTCTATAAAGAGCAAGCAATCGCCTGCCAACAGAATTGTTATGATTAATTGCCAGTTCAACAGAAGGTAGGAAGTTCTTAAGCAAAGGAGAAGGAAAAAAGAAATGGTCTGGGAAAATTTAAGAGGGTCAAGAAATTTAACTAGCTTGAAAATTATTTAGTAACCAATTAAGGTAAAAGAAAGCATGATAAAGGTAGGTCAATTTCATAATGCCGGGTAGATAATTACAAGTAACTGATGTACATCTCAGACTACGAAAGCTTTCTTACATTTCCTCTCTCTGCAAGTATGAAGGGGAATAAGCAGACCAGGTAAAATCAGACTAATCTAAAAGTAACAAGAATTACCCCTATTCACTTATAAAAGTAAATGCAAGAAAATTAATATGAACCTAAAAACAACTTCAAGAAATCAAGTACTCCTCAGTTCCCTCATTTCACACACTCACATTAAAAGCATATCTAGCTTACAAAGTCAAAATTACAGTCTTAATTCATCCTACCCTTATTCACATGTGCTGTGATGCTGTCTGCCAAAGCATTTCACTTCTTGTCTGATTTTATTCCCTGCACAAGGTCTATGACAGCTTCTGAATAAACTGCTAGTCCAGACTTGTTTGTTCTCCTCAAAGTAGGCCTGAGGACTTCAAATCACAGAAAAAATGCGGTTGGAAGGGACCTCAGGAAGTCATGTAGTCCAAACCTCTGCTCAAAGCAGGTCTAATTCGATTAGGTTACTCAGCGTCATGGGCAGACAAATCTTGAACATCTCCAGTGATGGAGATTCCACGACCTTGCACAGTAACAGGAGTTGTAGACAACTAATAAGGTCCCACTAACACATTTTCATTTTCAGGCATTTTGGCCTGCTGGATCAAGCCCTCCACCGTGCCAAGGCCTTCAGCACTGGAGCACACACTCCGTGGCACGAGGAAGCTGCACAACCCCCATGAGCCCCACACGGCCCCAGCCTGCCCGCTGACACCACTCCCACACCCCACCCCCCCCCATTCCCGCTGTGGTAACTGCCCCCTCCCTGCCCACCTGCTGCCCTACGGGAGCCCGACCCTGCCTCATCCGGAGCCCGCCTGCTCCAGCAGCAGCCGCCGGCGCCAAACGGCTCCAGCAGAGATGGAAATAAGGGCCAAAGGAGCCCGAAGACGCCGCGCACACCGAGAGCACCAGCTGCCCCCAGCCCGGCAGCTCCCTCAGCACCGCGCACGGCCCGCCCGCCGCCGCTAGGGCGCCCACTGC
>Ga0065711_1008865_pt1 | contig 20929 bp, 9 predicted proteins | sample Hoacrofraction12_FD_59098 | JGI IMG/M metagenome (GOLD analysis project Ga0065711, IMG submission 59098) | Hoatzin crop microbial communities from Cojedes, Venezuela - Epithelial fraction 12 v2 (version 2) | ecosystem: Host-associated > Birds > Digestive system > Esophagus > Crop | place...
GTAGTTGAAGAAGCCCTTCTTGTTGTTTTTGACATCCCTTGCCAGCTTCAATTCCAGGTGAGCCTTGGCCTTCCTCGTCGCATCCCTGCATGCTCTCACCATGTTTCTGTACTCTTCCCAAGTGGCCTGCTCCTCTTTCCACATTCCATGGACAAATCAATCATTACAAACTTGAAACACTACACAATAACATTAGGAGTTCATAATGAAGTCTTGACTTTATTCAAAACTGAAATAGAATCTCTAACATGCAAGGTAAGGACCCGTTTTGAGGGCCAGGACTTACCTGTTAATTAACGAGGGCATCTCAGTTATGTGAAAGCTGTTATGTCATGTTATGCAGGTTTTCCCCATTTCAACTAACCTCTAAAATGGCCTTATTTGCTATGCCATTTAATGATTTCAACAATTGCCTGGAAATCACCTCCAGATCAGAACTGGTAGCCTGTAAAGCAGGCTCAAGGGAAGGAAAAGGCAATGAATTAGTCATACCCACAGCAACAGTCTGAACAACTTTCAGTCATCATCCTGTTTACAGAGCTGGAACATAATGAGGCTAATGGAGATCATGAGCAGATGACATACCCAAACTGCTTTTGCTATTTTTTCATCAATCTTCTATTTCACTGGCATTTTCTGACAGAAATGTGGAGTTGCCTTGGCCACCATAAAACACGTACTAACAAAAATAATAAACATCAGAACAACCTCCAGTCACTTGCAGGCTTAAAAGTCTGTTCCACAAAACATCTGATTTACCTGCAGCACCGTGGCAGAGTTCAATGGTCTGAGACTTAGAAGGTGCATAGCGTGCCAGTAACCAAAGTTAAAAGCTGGTGTAGAAGAAAGCGTGTTCCAGAGAACTCCTAAGAGCCTGAAAAGCCAAAGTGCAGCCTAAGGTTATCACAGAGGAACAGTGTGTTGCAAGGACTAGCAGCTATAAATAACACACAAAGAAAACTGCTTTACATTCATTTGGTTTTGAGCACACATACAAGAGATGGATTAGAGTTTTTTCTTGTGCAACACATCAGATTAATTCAACAACCTCTTCGCCAAAGAATGCTCTCATGGGACTACATGTTCCTTTTCTTCCAGGACTCCAATTTTTTTTGTTCAAAATAAGACTACTTAACAAAAGTTCAGCTTCTGAGATCGCGCTTTTTTCTTCTGACCCTTGGTAGGGCTCTAGGTGCTCCCTGCAGTATTGTTTTCTCTCTCGAAATCAACCCAAACCTCTTTACTCCTTCCTCCTGCCTATGCTGTAGGGCTTCGCTCCACAAGCCACCATCTCTGGAGCCCGACACACAGAGTTTAATCCTTTTACCTTTCTATGCCCTTTCCTTCTCATTTTCAGCAGCTCTCTCCCCATCCTGTCCTTTATAAAGACCAGGCAATCTTAAACCATCACCTGAATTTCAGCTTCACGGCATCGCCGTAAGACACCAAGAATAACAGTTTCAAGAGCAAAAGGGGGAAAGTGAGCTATTTAAAAGCAGCCCACTTAAAACGCAGCCCTGGCTGGTGGGCAAAGAAATGGGGACCAAATCAGTGCAGATTTTCAGAGGGAAGGAGAACAGCAGCCTGCCTACTGACTGTGCTGGCCCTACACCAGCCACCACTTCTGCAAAGTGTCTGACTTGCCAGAACACTGCGACACTGAAGCCCTGCAGTTTGCTCTCAGCAGAGCCCCATCCTTACATAAACCAGCTATGTACTCCTGTCTGCTCAAACATTGTTTGAAACAAGTAATATGCAAATAACTTTCTTCCTCCCTTCATGTTATTAGTTCAACATTTTAATAGTCTCTGGCCTGTAGGATCAGAAACTAATTGTATTTCACCACTTCCCTAGTAATCAGTCTGATCTTATGGTAACATAACATTTCAGTATATATCTGGTGTTCTTATAATGCTGGTAATAAGAGCACACCCATGACAAAAACTTCTCAGAGGAAAGGAATATGTATGAGTAAAATCTAATGGCAGTGACGCAGAATTCTGGCAGCAGAAACCAACAATTTCACAAGAAGAGAAACAACTTTCTATTTTACTTACTTTTCTCTCTGACTGAAAGGCTGAATCAAAGAAACTAGGTTCCCTCCCTCCCTCCCCTTTTTTAAATAGTCCCATATTCACTGCCATGGGACTTTGAATTAGTAGATTGTGTTTCAAAGAATTCTTTATCTGGATTACAGATAGTTTCTTTGTAACTGTTATTGCAGTTATTCATTGTATTTTGAAATATCATCAGTGAAATACGGTCAGTAGGAAAAAACAATGAATTCATGAAGTGCTCTTACCTTGTTCGTCCCACCTGTTCAGAGACTGAGCCAGTTGCTCTCTTCAAAGTTATGAGGCATGAAAAGATATAAATGTGAATCTTTGAACTCTTGGGGTGGGACAGTCTTTCTGATTATCTAAGAATTTCCTAACAAAGCTCTCTCTCAGATTCTCTTCTTTAAAGAAAATTTTTTCCTCCACATGATATGAGAAACTTCAAGAATCAGAATCATTTAGAAAAGCAGTATTTTTAACTGCAAGCAAATCAGTTCTTTGCTGTATCTGTACAGTGATGGCAAAGGTTTTTTTACCTACATCACTGCCAAAAAGAAAGAAACAGCAATGTCTACTCAAGCTTAAGATGCTTTCTAGAGTGCAGCAAATGACAAGTGTAATTGCTAGACCATGAAGAAAATTATGGTATTGCCCTAAGATTGAACTAAAATCTGGATTACATTAGAATATACAGTCTGCATACTGTTGGATATAGTAGCTATACTCAAAATTTGTGCGCATCAGGCAAATTGTCAGGGTTGTGAGAATCTTGTGTTAAAAACACTAGCAGGCAAAGTTCAAAACCATTTAAAAAAACCTAAAAGTTGTCCATGTTTTTAAGATAACAGCTATTAAATTTGCAAATGTTAAACCTATGGTATGTTCCATCTCACAAACAAACAGCCTTATGACTGTGTGTCTTCCATTAAAGGAAAAAAACCCGACATTTCCATATGCATATATGTTATCTGGATATCTTGTTATCCCAGCTGTCGATAAGAAGAGCAGGAACCCTGACCGACTCATCGCCGGCATGTGTGGATATCAGACACTCCTGACCAGAAATCTGCTGAGGTGCCAGCATTCGCAATATCCAAGGGGCCTGCATGATCTGGCCATATGCTCTCTCTTAAAACAACAGATTGATATCAAAGCAGAGCAGTTCAAATGTTTTCAGTGCTCATTCATCACGGCCTGCAATCTGCAAACAATTTGAAATCACTTTACTTAGTCATACACCAGAAGTTCAGGTTTTAGCTTGAAGCATAAGCTTCCCATTCAAAGATGAAGTACCTCCGCTGACCTGAAAATCCTCCACACTTTGAGGAAATCTGGATTTGAATAAGGGTTTGAATTTTTTAGCAACATTTCAGGATTAAGGGTAAAAAACGTCCAGTAACATGGTTGTCTAAAACAAAGTAAAACTGTTGATTAGCCTTTATTTAGGGAAGATATTCAATAAATATAATGTCTGCAATGGTGACAATAAAAGATTGAACACATAGTTCTGAAGATCAAAAAAAGGTACTGGTTACTGGGTTTTTTAAAAAACCTGGCACAGTTTTTTAAGTTTTTTAAAAAACCCAGTACAGTAAGACCCCTTGGAAGTCCAATTGTGAGTGTAAAGGCTGCAATCAAATGCCAGGCACTTCAAAAAAAAAAAAACATCAAAGCCCTCTGAGTATAACATCCTGTAGCAGAAATGTACGCAAGACCCAACTACAGCAAAATGAAAAATGTGTAGCTGGAGAAGAAAAAGATCTTAAAAACAAAGACTTCAAACTTAATAACCTGACCTAACTTTTCTTTGACAGAAAACTACTACAACATTTCTCAGGCCATGGAAGAGTTCCTTAATCCAAGCTATGGTCTCTTTGGGTTCAGAGTGCTTTATCACAAGTTTCATCACAGCAAACATATCCCAGTTTGTGCTTTACCTCGAACGGGTTCAATCTCAAACTTACTAATGTTTGTAAAACTAGGATCTCCTTCCAAACAGCAGGCAGGTCAGTGAAGTCAGGAAGACTTCTTTGAAAATTGAAAAATCCACTTGCCAGCAATCACTGTTTTATGACTTTTGCCCCTACACATAATCCTAAAAAATAATTACAGAAATGGTATGTACACAAACCTGAAATAAGGTGAGTTTATCGTAGCAATACAACTATACAAGGACATTTTAAATAGTTGAAACATCCCCAACAGGAAAAATAACACTGCCAGAAAAGAGGGTAGTGGTAGAAAGAACAGACAGTCTAATCTAAGTCAGTGATGAAGACTTTATACGCCTTTATGTCCTATTTTGGCAATTCGCTGCTCAGCATGGAAGCAACCACTGATCTTAATCTCCTTTACTGTAGCTTGTCTGGGTTCATGCATGCATGAGCAATTACCAACATTAAATTTCTACAGCAACATGAAGCCCACAGTTCCTCTTAGAGACAGAAATCTTTCTTGCACAGGTAGCCCTGCATTGCTCCCAACCACCAGAACAACACCGGTGTGAGACTCAAACATGTCGTCTGAACTCAGACCAGATTCACAAAGGAAATGGCTTTACTCTTCTCTTTCCCACATGTGGCAATGTATTTCCCTGCTGGAGAACACCTAAAAAGCCTGTCAGGCTGAGAATGACCTTCCCAGCAAAAGCTACTGTCTCTTCAGCAGCAGTGTTTCTTCATTTTTCCCCAAGCACTCTAATCATGCCTTAGTCAGTTATTCCTCTAAGCAATGAACAGGACTCAAAGCACACCACCCTTACAGCTCTCTTTAGAACAACAACAACAAAATGTTAAAAAATAAAGTAAGGTGTTTCTCATTTGTGTTTTCTGCAGTAACATTTTACTGTATCTAAGCGCTGGCAATATCATTTTATCTAATAAAGTTATTTTTCTTCTTTAAAAGTTATTTATTCTTGATAACTTGACAAATGCTTCAGACTTCCTTTGTGCTACACTATTTCACTTCACAGCCCATTACAGATGGCTTCTTCATTTTAGAACGGATTTCCTTTTACTGAGGTCAAAGCAAGAAAAATTCCACAGAAGACAAAAGTTTTCTGCCCACTGTGACCTTTTCTGTGAGTAACACTGACTGAAAAGTCCTTTTGAATCTGACTGAGAGGAAACAGAGATGGCATGACTTATATTTCAGTGGGTTACCGTAAAAAAAAATAATTAAGTTTAATAAAACTGTAATGGTTTTATTTGTCCCCCAAATGCAGTAAAGGACTATGTTACAGAACATTATTCCATGGATGTTCTGGCAACAACACTCATAAGTTGTCACCAGGAAATATAACTGGTTGCAGAGATAGATGCATCAACTTCTACAAGATTTTTCCTTACAAGTCTTTCTGAAAACTTTTTGCTCCTAGAGACATGTTGTAATTAAGAATCAGCAATGAAATCCCAAACAATATACAGAATTATAGCAGCAATTAATTACATTGCTTTCAAGCTGAAAAAAGCAATTTGGTAATTAAAATCTCTACCGCTTAACAGTAGCTGTTAACAGCAAAAAATTGTTACAATATATCACTTCATAAACATGTATTTATATTGGAAGTCTTCCTAATCGACAGGTGTTACACTTACTAAGGTAGCCAAGACGTGGACTCATATGGCCTCTACTATCTAAGTGGAAAAACCCTTGTGTGACACAAGTACAAGCCATCGCTGTGTCCCTAGGAGACCAGTGGGCAGGAAATGCTCTGAGACAAAACCACACCTGAGAGAGGACAGCAGGTACGTGAGGGCTCCCCTTACTCCACTGTTGGAGAGGAGAGGGGGCACACCGACTGGTCGCAGGGCAACTTCGGATCCCTTTGTCTTGCAACTGTGTGTTAGAAGACACAACACCCTCATAGCACTAGGGTCAGTCACATGACAGACCCACCAAGCAACTCACTTGTAGCTTCCCAAGAGCAGCACAGGGCTCAGATGCTGCTTCCTGGACAATCTCAAACCAAACCAGTGGCTGGTTCTCTCTCATTTGGAGTGTTCTCTTCAAACACGCACAAAGCACCTCTCTGCATTGCTGCATGGGTTGGGCACAAAGCTGTGACAGTCAGCACAAAAACCTGTGCAGGAAGGATCTCATCACAGGCCTTTGAGAGCAGAAGGAAAGAACCACACAGCAACCAGATCAGGGACTCCAGCACAGGACAGTGTCTTCCTCATGATGGCACAGATCATGAGATAAAAAATTGTACAATGGGGAAGAGACGCTGGAGAAGCGCTAGGAATGGCCTCGTCCAGCAGATAAGTTCAGCTGCTAAAGTAACCACAGCAAGAAACAGAGCAGCCAGAAACCTAACAAACTGGAAAGGCCTTGCTGTAAACACCCAGGACCACTCCCGCACAGGTGTATCATGCGAAAGTTGATGAAAAGACTATCCTACACAGTACACCTAGGAAAAGAAAAAAAACCACCACACTGTTTTCAGAAGATATTTCATCTTTATCAGCAAGGGCATTTACACAAGAGAGGGAGTTCTAGCACTAACAAAGCCAGGGCAGTATTTCTTCATAATTGCATGGCCACTTCACAAAAAAGAAAATGAAGCTTAAGACAGGGGATAGAGTTAAACCACTGCCTTAAACATTCTGAAGCTGATTGGTTATGTAGTAGATGAACTGATAAGCTTATTTTCGTCATAGCCTTTGCTTTTTATGCCAGCCATATCATTAGTCACAGTATTCATGAAGCTTTCTGCATCACTAATTCACACAATTCCACGGAGAATCATCCAGGGGTTTCCCCAGTGACCTGAGTACAGACTCAGAGCACCACCCCATTAGGCTAGGCAAGTCAGAAGAGAGCACATGTAAGTGACAGACATAAGCAATGATACAGCCAGGACAGACAACACCAAGTAGCTTGCCAAATCAGGGAAAATTTTTTCAAAAGTATATTGCTTTCTTGGATTCAAGAAAATATGAACCACTGATATTTGAGGATAAATGGCTAAACATTCAAAGTAGCTCTTCAAATGGCAAAAGAACAACCTCCACAACGTTTAACACATTAAATCTGCAACACAAAAAGTGATGTTTATTCCTTAGTTACACTGTACAAAGTAGACACCAGTGCTAGAATATAGGAATTTCCAATGCTGGAAAATGTCAGACTAGTCACTGAAAGCATCAACATTTATACACGATGACTTGTATCTTCTGGGCACTGGCTGAAGATGACATATTAACTGGTCTAATAATATCCCATGGAGCACAGGACACAGTAAGTAAACCAAACATGACGAACAACACAAACAGCTGTAGGAAAGAGATGGATCAACGGCTTGATTTTGTTTGGTGGACAGTTATATAGACACATTTTCCAAAATCTTCATAAAAAGAAAAGCAATCCTATATCTAGATGCCAAAAGAAAAATCCCATGCAGCTGCAAAAAGAACAAGGTATACTCCCTTTGTAACTGAAATCCACCTTGAAACAATCCTAAGGCACAACTTCACTTCCCCTCACATAGAAGGGTTTGGGGCATTTTTTCTGCTTTTGGCGAGGGTTGAGGCAGTGTGTCTTCTGTGGAGAGCAATAGACTTGGACAGCAACCTACATGTAACCCAAAAACACAACTAAAAAGAAACCACTTGCACAACAAAGGTGCACAGATTATTAAACAGGTTTCAACTGCAGAACACTCCTTTAGCTCAGTCCTGATCTTTACCCTCTTTATTCAAGCATGAGCATGCATTCCTGCAATTACCTGCATTCACCCCTGAGTATTTATTTTAATTTTGGCATTGCTTTTTGTCTTCTATTTTAAAAGCATACACAAAAACTTCTGACAGTCCAACTCTTCTCGTTCAACCAGGCACTTCTCTGCATACATATCTTCATGTACGTATTTATCCATCATATTTGAGAAGTCGTGGCAGTCCAGTGAAGTTCCCACTGACTGGAAAAGGAGAAACATCACGCCCATGCTTACAAAGGAAAAAAAGAAAGACCAGGGGAACTACAGGCCAACCAGTCTCACCTCTGTGCCCGGCAAGCTCATGGAGCAGATCCTCCTGGAAACTATGCTAAGGCACATGGAAAACAAGGAGGTGATGGGTGACAGCCAATATGGCTTCACTAAGGGCAAATAATGCCTGTTAAATCTGGTAGCCTTCTACGACGGGGTTACGGCATTAGTGGATAAGGGAAGAGCAACAGATGTCCTCTACCTGGACTTGAGCAAAGCATTTGACACTGATCCGCACGACACCCTTGTCTTGAAATTAGAGACACATGGGTTTGATGGATGGACCACTCGGTGAATAAGGAATTGGCTGGATGGTCGCACTCGAACAGTTGCTGTGAACGGGTTGATGTCCAAGCGAAGACCACTGACAAGTGGTGTTCCTCAGGGGTCAGTACTGGGACCGGTGCTGTTTAACATCTTTGTCAGTGACATGGACAGTGGGATTGAGTGCACCCTCAGCAGGTTTGCAGATGACATCAAGCTGTGTGGTGTAGTCAACATATGGGAGGGAAGGGATGCCATCCAGAGGGACTTCGATAGGCTTGAGAGGTGGGCCTGTGCGAATCTCATGAAATTCAACAAGGCCAAGTGTGATGTCCTGCACAAGGGTTGGGGCAATCCCAAGCACGAATACAAGCTGAACAGAGAATGGATTGAGAGCAGCCCTGAGAAGGACTTGGGGGTGCTGGTTGATGAGATGCTCAGCATGACCCAGCAATGAGAGCTGGCAACCCAGAAGGTCAACCATATGCTGGGCTGCATCAAGAGAAGCATGGCCAGCAGGTCAAGGGAGGTGATTCTGCCACTCTGCTCTGGTGAGAGCTCACCTGGAGTACTGCGTTCAGCTCTGGAGCCCTCAGCACANGAAAGACATGGACCTGTTGCAGTGGGTCCAGAGAAGGGCCACAAAAATAATCAGCTGGCTGGAGCACTTCTTCTATGAGGAAAGGCTGAGAGAGTTGGGGCTGCTCAGCCTGGAGAAGAGAAGGCTTCGGGGAGATCTTGCAGCAGCCTCCCAGTACCTGAAGGGGGCCTGCAAGAAAGCTGCAGAGGCACTTTTTACAAGGGCCTGGAGTGATAGGACAAGGGATAATGGCTTTAAACTGAAAGAGGGTAGGTTTAGATTACTTATAAGGAAGAAATTCTTTACTGTGAGGGTGGTGAGGCACTGGAAAAGGTTGCCCAGAGAAGCTGTGGCTGCCCCCTCCCTGGCAGTGTTCAAGGCCAGGTTGGATGGGGCTTTGAGCAACCTGGTCTAGTGGAGGGTGTTCCTGCCTGTGGCATGGGGGCTGGAACTAGGTGATCTTTAAGGTCCCTTCCAACCCAAACCATTCTATGACTCTCTGTACTATTAGCACATTCAAAGTTTCAGAAAACGTCTGAAAACCCCGGTCCTGCAGCTTTGTGAGGCTTTACCGAATTATAAAGTAAAAATCATTATTGAGGACTGTCACACTGTTTTCATCAGCCATGCATTTTGTTCTACAATAAAAATTTAATGTTTGTCTTGAATGTTTATCAAATGTTACTCTCTCAAAAACACATGCTGCATATCTCTGAGACAAGATTTATGATACAGATTAGAGCATATTGTTTACAGTCCATGAACACTTTTTATAATAGTTTCATCATAAGGTAATTTTGTTCTATGAGTAAATTAACTTACTTTCCAGGGCTCACTAATCTTTTATTCATTCAGTGAACATGAACCATATCCATTAAAAGGAAAATCGAGACATGAACTTCAATTTAAGTCACTATTTTATTAATTGTGTTTAACTTTAAGAAATCCTAATATATAATCCTAAAACTAGTTTCCACCTTCTTTATATTCAGTGTACAAAAAGGCCTTTGAGTACAAACCTTCCCCTATAAACCCTTCTCCTCCCCTTACTTTCATTGCCGACTGTACCATTGCACATGTACAAGGCAAAGCAGGCTTGCTCTATGTCCTACAAGTTTATTTGCTTATGAAACAGTCACATCGCATCAGAAAACAGGGCTCTTTACATTCTCAAAGTAACCAGGCCATAAAGAGGGCTCCATTGTGTAAGTTTCTTGTCCTATTGTAGAAAAATCACAGTAAGACCTTTCAGAAGACCAAAGGGACAACAGCCACATTCAGGTTGATGCATAGGAAGCACCAGAAAGTGACACATCGGTGGAGTTCACTAGAACAGCACAAAAATGTCATAAACACTGCCAGGTTTTTTCAGGCATCAAAAGGAAGGCGGCTTAAGAAGAGCAGAGATTGAGGGAGAGGAAGAGAAGGAACGGGAAGAGTAACTTGAGAAGCCACCTGAAACAGCACCTGAAGAGCTGAACTCACAGACTTTATCTTTTGCTTATGAAGTTGTACATTTCTCACTCTTGCCTTTCCTTCAGGCACTGGGACAAATTCACAACAATTCTGAAGTTAGCTGTCCCCAAAACCCGAACAAATGTAATTTCCTCTCTAATTTAAAGAGAAAACGGAAAAGTTTGAGCATACTACCTCGCCAGAGGCTCACATGCCACCTTCCATGAGCTTTGCCCAACCTTCTCCTATCACAATTCCACTTTAAACCTCTTTCCACACTTAAAACTGAAATCTTATAAGAAAGAATACAGCAGCAAACAAGAAGTACAAGCATTACTATGAAACTTCTACTAATACAAAAGAAACAGCAAATATTCAGGGACAGAGGTCAAAGTGTTTCCAGCATTTTACATGGTAGATTCCTGTTGAGATCTGAAGGAAGAGAGCACAGGCAACCTAAGATTTTACTTTATTTCAATTATAAAGCCTTCCTTACATCTGGAAAACAGAGGATGGAAATGGAAGTGATTCAGCAAGATCCCCATGAGTTTTCCTGCTGCCTGAACAACGGGCTGTCAGCTGTTCCATTCATTTCAAACAGCATCAACTTAAAGGCCAGTGTCCTCATTCAGATGTCACAAAAATAAGTATAAAGAAACAGAAAGTGTATTATATGTCTGCTGCAAAGGGCTGCCTATTTCGATAATTCTGCCATATCTCAGACACACCAGACTTGCATGGGTATATGACCGGTTTAATTTTAAAACAAAAGGAAATAGTTAACATTTGGAAAGTTGAGATTACAGCTATCAGTAAAGAAGATGCATGTCTAAAGTATTTCAACAGCTGCTAATTACTAAACGTAAAAACAAAGAAAAGCCACAAACTGCTTGTGGACAGCAAAAAAGAAAGAGTAAATTAATCAGTTTTTCACACACAAAATGTTTTAGTATTTAACGTTTCTGTGCTATTAAGAGGCCAGAACACCATGCAGAATAAGTTAATTCAGTCATTCTCTTCCAGCCAGAGGCAAAAATAAATAGCTACCAAATAATAAATTAAATGAGGTCTAAAATGGGATCTATAATTAAAGACTTTTCTGCTGACCATTTAAATGACAATATTATTTTAAAGGCTACTTTCGCAGAATGTCACCCTCTAAGATAAGATACATTAAGTTAATTACACAAGTGTATAAATCAACAGGCATTTCTTGCCCACAGAAAGGAAGCACTGCTAAGACAGAAATAACTGAAATGCCGTCAATATCATGTCAACATTTTTTTTTCCATCAGAGAAAATAATGGTTCGCAACCACTGCTCTACAAGTCCAGCAAATTTCTTTTATGTAGAGATAGACCTCTTTCTGACAGTATTTGCGAGCAACATCTTGTCTGCTACCTATAGAAATTAAAGACCTCGAGGTACTAGCCGCCCTCAGCTAAAATGCACTTCCCCACCCAGAGAAACGAGTTTAAAATATAACACTGAATATACCAGACTACTAAACTCAAATCTGAAACATGAATCATTCAATGCTTCCACTGAAACAGTAATTGTTAAGTGCTTTGGGAAGAGCTCATCTCCTGACTCAATGTTCATATAACTTTCAACACGCTGAACTTCTGGTACCTGGCACTTTAACTTAAACAATAACAATCTATTTAAAAATGGGGAAAATCATGTACTCAGCATAATTATGACACCAACAAAAAAGACCCGAAAAATATCCATCTGAGGTTAATCTAAAACAGTTTTTTCTAATCTTTGGGCTTGACAAAAACTGTACAATTTTGTTATATTCAGTTTGAATATCAAGTGTCAAAAAAAGAAGTACACAGAAGCAATGTTGTTTAAAAAATAATTTCTGTTTTTACAACACTGTTTTATTAAACTCAGAAAAAATTTATAAGATAGTTGCATTGCCTGAATTTGCTTTTTGTTTTAATGAAGAACATTTGGCCAAAGAATTTTGCTCCACACTGTTATTAATCCATTTTCTGGACATGCTGAAAACACTATCAGCATACAGTTTAATGGTTTTTATTTTGGTTTGCCCTTATATAGTTCTCAATTACAGTCAAGTCTCACTTGAATAGTCTTTTATTCAAAATGGGAGTTTTATCCTTGGATCCTTGGTGCATTACAGGTATCACCGTGATGGATCAAGTACACATCCAGAAATGTCTGATCAGTAGATCATAGTAAAGTTTTCACAAATTTACATCAAGACTCCAAAGCAGCAGCTTTCCATGCAACACTGAAAACGGGAATTCTGGCTACGAAACAGGGGTGATACCTCTTTCACTGGATTCAGCCCCTCATTCTCTCCACAGAGTACCTTAGCAGGTACAGGAACTCATCCGCCATGTGAACATTCGAAATAACGATTTGGATGGTTTCATTTTCTGCATGTTGCTTCACTGAGTTAGCACAGTTGAACTACCTCGGACAACTCCTTTTCTTTCAGCACACATTTGTGCACGACCTAAAGGGTCAGTCTTTGTCGGGAGGTGGTAAGCTTCCAAAGTTTCTTTCATGGCAACCGAACTTAAAGCTCCGTGAAATTCATGCAAGAAGAGGGCAGTCAGCACCTGACAGGAGTTATTCAGCAGTTCACCACATCACATTGCATGAAGACAAATGACTTTGGGTATCTCCAGAGAACAAAAAACAACCTTGGGAAAAGGATCTTAATAAACGCAAAATATTTTAGCTCAACAGACAATGAAACAATAACAACATACACAAGGCTTATGAGTGATCAGAATAGTATCTTTGTCCTGTAATGCGGTGTACTGACAGAGAGACACAGAAAAGGGCACTGCTCATATCTTTAAGAGCAATGGCATAGTAAGACCTATAGGATACAGCATTTGGACTCTCTGTGCCCTACTGCTTCAGTCTGAACAGTTACAAAATCAGTTTATCTATTCACAACAGCTGGCTTTCAGAAAGATATTAAAAATCTGTCAGAGAAGACTCGGCTGTCACTACTTTACCTAATGTCTCTTCAGTAATGCAGACATGCAAGATATACCAGTAAGTGTGAGGTGGAGCAGGAAGAACAAAAATACATGGGTAATATACTGGTTACTAATATGCAACGTCCTTGGAGCACAAAAAGCCCAATACTTAATGCCACGTACTATGAATGTTGCTGAAAAGCTGTGCTGTAGGAGAGACTGAGAAATGGCTGTAGGGTTCTACATTAATAGGGCAGTGACAAAGCCTTGGAGGATAGTGTTTTCCCTACACATTTACAAATTTCATTTGCCATTCTATTCGTCATTATTATGCCTATTTATTTTCAACTAAATACTTTCTTAAAAAATTAAGCTGAACCAGTAAGAAACCTACAGACTGGACAGTGAACAACCACCTCTAAAAGCAAGAACAGAGAATTTCACATCACAGGAAAAAAAAATTCCTAAATAAAAAGAATTGTTCAGTACATTTCACAGACAATTAGCAATATACTCATATTCCCTTACTTTTTTTTTTTTTTAGTTCACCTTCAGTACTGATTTTCATTTCTCATACTTTATTTTCCAGTGTTTAGAGGCCCTCTTTGTGATTCTTTCCCACTAAACAGAGCTAGACATGGAGAATTCTGCCAGCTTTTCTAAAGGTTCCAGCAAAAATAACAAAAAACAACCCAGATTTCTGGTGGGTATGCTGAAGGCTGAGACTGGTGTTCCTGAGGTCTCTGGCCTCAAGACAAAGGCAGTTCAAACAAGAACAAATCTTGAAAGAGCAGAAGCTACCTGCAGATCAGAAGCTTCGCTTTCTGACCCGTACTACTGGTAAGTTAATTATGTCTTCAAAAACTATCCTGTAGGTATATAAAATTGAAAAAAAAAAGCTACAAATGCACAAAGAGAGGAAAAACTCCAGTCTTCACTCTTGACTTTGATGGTCAAGACCTCACTAGTGCCTGCAGTATGAAACAGACCTGTTACTTCTAGAACACCAGCAGAACAGTTCCTCCAACATATTAAGCAAAACTGTTATTATTTTGGATAATCTTTGGGTATTTCTAATTTTACCTTACTCCATTGATTTTTTTGTTGAGAAATGAATTTTCTATCCAAAAAAGGAGGAGAAACCCCCAAACCCCACAATGCCAAAGCCAATTAATATCTGCCAAGTTGTTTCAACTTTATTTTCTTCAATTCAAGTAAAATTAAACCAGAACTGAATCTTTTTCTTATTGTCCAAATTTCAGAGTCTTTGGAATATGGAAGTATAAGGAGGTTCCAACCCTTAAATATTTCCTAAACATACACTCCTCATTTGGATATTGAAGTTCCAAAGTAGAAAATATCTATAAAAACTAAACATACGTGTGTTACCTGTAGGAGGACCTGACAATACTAAATAACTGGGCAATATAAGGCAGATAAAATCCAATATATGAAAATAGATGTAAAGATACTTTAGGAAAATAATATTCCTAGTTCCACATACAATATAATAGGCTCTACTGTACCACGTAGATCATAGATATTCTAGGCTTTACAATTACTCCCATTAAAAGTCAGTTTAGTACTGAGAAGTGGCCATAAAGCAAATGTTAGAAATCACTAGAAAAGAAGTAGTGATCAAAACAACTATAACGAGGAAAATTCAGCTGTATCCCAAACTGGATTTAAGAGAGCCTGCTTAAATATTCTCTGGAATTAAAAGAATGTATGTACAGTTTGGTAAGTACCAACTGCTACAGGACATGCTCAACAACGCTGAAATCTCAGGTTTTATCTGTGAAAATCTTTTAAAAGTCTATTGTGAGCAAAAAACACTGCTCTTGGTTCAAAACAGGTATATTTACTCACATCCCTGGCACAAAGGACACTATCATCCCTAGACTCGTCTCTACTGTTCAAGTATGTTACAGAGCTTGTTGGAGAAACTGGCAAGTTATTCTTCAACATGGCTGCACCCATGCGGCTTTATTTCACTGTGTCTTCTACTACTGCTGAAAATGAAAAAAATACATATAAAGTCAGAAGTGAATCTGAATTAGATATTCAACATTAATATTCCAGTTCATTGGCTAAAGGATAGTCAAGCTATAAGGCACAAAGGTACCTCTTACATTCAGAAATACCAAGCAACTGTACTGATAGGTACCACTATACAGGCTTCTGCTCATATATGAAGAGATAGTCTAAAAAAATTGAGCCAAAGAGCAGCTGGTAAAATTCATAAACTGAATTTCAACTAATAGAAAGTTATTTGCATATTCATTCTGTCTCCATCATTTTTTGAAACTTTTTACTCAGACTATTTCTCAAACCTCACAAGGCTATAGTCTGTATGTTCTCAGGCTCAGATATTACATCACAGCTACATAACATGCTCCCAGATACATACACACAAACACAGCTTTCCTCCTAAAAATATTCTGCTGCTAACACTGGCATCTGTCTGCTTCAGGCTGTGGTGTGCATAAAAACAAAAGAATACAGCTCTTCATAAATTCCTGCCAGCAGCACTATTATTTTCTTTTTGCCCTGTGCATATAACTTCTATTAGTGACAAATCAAAAACAAATTCTCCACGACTCCACTGGTTCAACAACTGCTGTCACATTCTTTCCAAGTACTGGAAAACAATTATTTAATTTTAAAAGCAGGATGCTATTGCCTACAATGAGAAAAATGGCTATTAGTTAACTAAAAAACTCAGGATAGTCAGTTCCTTGCACTTTTTAATGGAGAAGACTTCACCATTTCCAGAGAACTCTACCTATTTATATCAGCTGAAACTCTTGTCTGAGAATTCTGAATTAGAGAGAAGCTAAAAAAAAAAAAGAAAAACATCTCCACTGGCAAAATCAGAACAATGAAAGACACCAGCAAAATAGACACAATTACTTACAAATAAATGAGGCTCATTGTTTTCTATCAAAATTCAACATTTTGAAGTAATTCTGTTCCCATTCTGAAAGTGTGCAAAGCCATTATGATTTCTTTTTACTGCAGTGTAAAAAACACAATACCTCTGTAATTGCAGCAATTTAACTTTTTTTGTTCTGTTTTAGATTGCATATTGTAAACCAACTTTCAGAGTAAGTGAGAGATCAACGCCACTTGTATTTGAAACTTATTAGAACGTCATTTCAAGAATGATAATACTGCAAAAGGCTTCTAAAAGCAGAATCTTTCAGAGTCCCAAGACATTACTTTGGATATTTTGCAGGAAAGCCTGTTCCTATCTCAACATATTCAGCTCATAAATAACAACATACAGTCATTTCTCTTATTTTGCCTACTCTTCATGTTAGTTACCACTTTTATTCTAAAAATCATCTGTACACAACTTTCACCACCTTTACGGTAATTTCCTTCTATGAACTTCTCCATCTGTCCTAATGAATTAAATTTACAGTGTCTCTTCACCTTCCTTCACCTGCATGTCTCAAACACAGTGATGCCTTGCAGAAATGACACAGAGCAAAACTATCATCCATCTCCCCCTGCTGCCAAAAAAAACCCACCAAAAAACTCCATTCTAGACAGGACAGCTGTAGTCCCAAAATGTCCTTCCCTTTACACATATATTTGGATAAATCATTGCCCTCCAAACTGGTATGCATCTCCCTTTGCTCCCTAGCAATATTAACACCCTGCAATGCATTGCGTGTTGTATCAAGAAACAAGAAGAATGAGGCTACTTCACCAGCTCCCTCCTTCTGGAGTAGTTTTCTGGACAAACTCGTTCTTTGTATTTGCAGTTCCCTTCTCATCCTTTCTCCAGTTTTCTCCAGCTTATGCAAAATCAGAGCATTACTTCCATGTAAGAAATCCCTCTGAACTCCTATGGTAAAAGTTGCCTGGGGTTGTTCCCAGCCATCAGACAACCATAAAATGGAATAGCATGTTTCCAGGGATGGGGCCCGCACTACGTCTCTGGGCAACCCATTCCACTGTTTCACCACCCTCACAGTAAAAGAATTCTTCCTTATATCCAGTCTAAATCTACCCTCCCCTAGTTTAAAGCCATTACTCCTTGTCCTGTCACAACAAGCACTGCTAAAACGCTTGTCCCCATCTTTGCTATAGGCCCCCTTCAGGTACTGGAAGGCTGCTGTAAGGTCTCCCTGAAGCCTTCTCTTCTCCAGGCTGAACAGCCCCAACTTTCTCTCAGCCTTTCCTCACAGGAGAGGTGCTCCAGCCCTTGGATCATTTTTGTGGCCCTCCTCTGGACCCACTCCAGCAGGTCCTTGTCTTTCCTGTGCTGAGGGCTCCAGAGCTGGACGCAGGACTTTAGGTGGGGTCTCACCAGAGCAGAGTAGAGCGGCAGAATCACCTCCCTTGACCTGCTGGCCACACTGCTGCGGATGCAGCCCAGGATACAGATGACCTTCTGGGCTGCAAGCACACATTGCCAGCTCATGTCCAGCTTTTCATCCACCAGTACCCTTAAGTCCTTCTCAGCAGAGCTGCTCTCAATTCCTTCACCCCCCAGCATGTATTGACACTGGAGGTTGCCCCAACCCAAGTGTAGGACCTTGCACTTGGCCTTGTTGAACCTCATGAAGTTCATACAGCCGCACTTCTCAAGCTTGTCCAGGTCTCTTTGAATGACATTCCATCCCTCTGTCATGTCAACTGCACCACTCAGCTTTCTGTCATCTGCAAACTTGCTGAGGGTGCACTCAATCCCACTGTCCATGTTATTGACAGAAATATTAAACAGCACCGGTCCCAGTACAGACCCCTGAGGGACACCACTTGTGACCGATCTTCATGTGGACATCGAGGCATTGACCACTACCCTCTGGCTGCGACCTTCCAACCAATTCTTCATCCACCAAATACTCCACCCATCAAATCCATATCTCCCCAGTTTAGAGGGAAGGATGTAGTGGAGGACCATGTCAAAGGCCTTACAGAAGTGTGGATAGACAACATCTGTAGCTCTTCCCTCATCCACTGATGCAGTCACTCCATTGTAGAAAGCCACTAGATTGGGCAGGCAGGACTTCCCCTTGGTGAAGCCATGCTGGCTGTCTCGAATCACCTCCCTGGCCTCCATGGGCGTTAGCATAGCTTCTAGGAAGACCTGTTCCATGATCTTCCCAGGCACAGAGGTGAGGTTGACAGGTTGGTAGTTCCCAGGGTCCTCCTTTCTACCCTTTTTAAAAATGGGCACAATGTTTCCCTTCCTCCAGACGCCAGGGACTTTACCTGACTGCCATGACCTTTCAAATATCATCAAGAGTGGCTTGGCAATGACATCAGCCAATTCCCTCAGGACTCTGGGATGCATCTCATCAGGTCCCATAGACTTATGTACGTTCAGGTTCCTCAGGTAGTCACAAACCTGATCTTCTCTTACAGTGGGAGGGGCTTTGCCCCTCTGGTCTCCATCTTGCAGTCCACGAACTGGGGAGGGACGAGGAGAGAGGTTGCCAGTGAAGACTGAGGCAAAAAATATTGCTGAATACCTCATCCTTCCCCTCATCTGTCGATACGAGGTTGCTATTCTTGTTCATTGGCGGGTACGCTTTCTTTAACCTTCCTTTTCTGGCTGACATACCTTTAGAAGCCCTTATTATTATTCTTTGCATCCCTTGCCAAATTCAGCTCCAGCTGTGCCTTGGCCTTCCTGATCCCCTCCCTACAGAGCAGGGCAGTGTCCCTATACTCTTCCCAAGACATCTGTTGCTGCTTGCACTGCCTGTGCAGTTCCATCTTGCTCTTCAGTTTGACCAGCAGGTCTCAACTCAGTCATGCTGGTCTCCTTCCTTCCTTGCCTAATTTCTTACACCTGGGGACTGAGAGCTCTTGTGGTCTACGGTAAGTGTCCTTAAAGATCTGCCAGCTCTGTTCTTCTCCCTTGTCCCTGAGGACCGTTTCCCAGGGTGTCCTACTGCCAAACTCCTTGAAGAACTGCAGTTTGCTTTCCTACAGTTTAGGGTCCTGACTATACTCCTCGCCTTTCCTATATCTCTCAGGACTATGAACTCCACCAATGCGTGATCACTGCAGCCCAGGCTGCCTCCAGTCTTGACGTCACTGATGAGTTCACTTGCATCGGAGATCAGGTCCAGTATTGCATCCCCTCGGGTAGGGCTGTCCATTACCTGGCTCAAGAAGTTATCCTCAATGAATTCTAGAAATCTCCTGGATTGCCTGGTTCGCTGTGCTACTTTAACAGCAGATGTCAGGGTGGTTGATGTCCCCCAGCAGGATGAGAGACTGTGAGCGTAAATCCTCCTGGACCTGGAGGAAGAAGGCTTCATCAGTCACCTCCTCTTCATCAGGTGGCCTGTAGTAGACACCAACCACAAGGTTTCCTTTGTTTCCTTGGTCAGCCCTAAACGCATTCCTACCCAGGCGGGAGTGATGTAATGGTCAGCTCTTCATGCTGAGCTGGTAATTTGTATGAAATACTCTAGAAATTAAAGTATGTGCCATGATCACTTATACTAAACATACCTTGCAATTTGGCACTAAAATACACACATCTTACCCTGTGAACCACAACAATTAAACATGTGCCGTCAAATGTCATTTTCTACATGACAAAAAATTATTGTGTCATATCTATACGAGTACAGAATTTAATAACAAATACTTCTGTATTAGTAATAAAGGTAATATTTAACCTGGTGGGTGGAAGGAAAAACATGCCAGTGACTTTGGTAATGGTAACTTGTACTGATCAGAGATCTTGTAAAATTCACCTCCCTGGTATTCTGATAAGAAATATCTGTAGAACAATTTGACATATTTAAATTAATCCAGTTTCAAACAGAACACCACACTACTGTCTGCCTGTAGCGCGTAAGTATAAGCTTTCAAATTTCATCTGCCTTATCAGTTCACTGATCATACCCCATCTCATCCTAATTTAGAAAAGCAAGTAAGTATGAACATAAGACCTGAGTGCTCGAAGCATGACACATTGATGCTTTACTATACCTAAGTAAATTAGTAAATTGTTCCTTCTGGGGAGGAACAACCTCATGCACCAGTACAAGCTTGGGGCGGACCTGCTGCAGAGCAGCTCTGTGGAGAGGGACCTGGCTGTGCTGGTGGACAACAGGTTGACCATGAGCCAGCAGTGTGCCCTGGCTGCCAAGAAGGCCAATGGGATCCTGGGATGCATTAGAAGGAGTGTGGCCAGCAGGTCGAGGGAGGTTCTCCTTCCCCTCTACACTGCCCTAGTGAGGCCCCATGTGCAGTACTGTGTCCAGTTCTGGGCTCTCCACTTCAAGAAAGATGAGGAGCTGCTGGAGGGTGTCCAGAGGAGGGCTACGAGGATGGTGAGGGGACTGGAACATCTCTCCTATGAGGAAAGGCTGAGGGAGCTGGGCTTGTTCAGCCTGAAGAAGAGAAGGCTGCGAGGGGATCTTATAAATGCTTATAAATATCTGAAGGGTGGGTGTCAGGAGGATGGGGCCAAACTCTTTTCAGTGGTGCCCAGCGACAGCACAAGGGGCAATGGGCACAAACTGAAGCACAGGAAGTTCCGTCTGAACATGAGGAAGAACTTCTTCCCTCTGAGGGCGACGGAGCACTGGAACAGGCTGCCCAGGGAGGTTGTGGAGTCTCCTTCTCTGGAGATATT
>Ga0065711_1009028_pt1 | contig 20929 bp, 12 predicted proteins | sample Hoacrofraction12_FD_59098 | JGI IMG/M metagenome (GOLD analysis project Ga0065711, IMG submission 59098) | Hoatzin crop microbial communities from Cojedes, Venezuela - Epithelial fraction 12 v2 (version 2) | ecosystem: Host-associated > Birds > Digestive system > Esophagus > Crop | place...
CTCCCCGCCCATTTCCCGCCCCCCGCCCCTTCCCCCGCGGGCGCTGACGTCACTCCAATCGCGGTGGGCGAGCTTTTCCCGCCCCCGCCCCGCCCCGCCGGGCCGGTCACGTGCGCGGAAGATTCCGCGTGGCCGGCGCGTGCGCCCTGAGGGCCCCGCGATGAGGGAGGTGGCGCCGCCGGCACGAGCCGCCGCCGGTGAGGTCCCGGGCTGTGGGGAGGGGGTGTCCCGGTGTGAGGGGGCCGTAGGTGGGGTGTGAGGGGGGGTCCCTGTGAGGGAGAGTGCGCGGTGAGGCTCGGGGACAGCTCCCGCAGGCGGGGGCGCGGGGAAGGGGGTCCCGGCGCGGGGCGGCGGCGAGCTGGAGCGACGAGGCCCCGGCGGGCCGTCGGGGGCTTCTGCGGGGCGGAGAGGGTCGGCCCCGGGGAGGGCGAGCGGCGCAGGCCCGGGGGCTGCAGGCCCGGGGGGCTCCGGAGGCCTTGGCGGGCTGCGGGCCCTGCGGTAGCGCCCTCCCGGGCTGGTGGGTGCCCTGCGCAAGCCCGCTTTGCTGGGCCGTGTCCCGGCGGGGGCTGGCTGGCGGGCCCGCGGCCTTGCTGCTTTCTCCTGGTTTGTTGAGGTTGGCTCCGTGGCTTGGGTCGAGGAGATGCTTGGCCTCTGCTCCCGAGGGCCGGCCCAGCTGCGCCCACAGCGAGCTGCGCTGCCTGGCGCGCGCGTGTGTAAGCTGAGAAACCGCTTGGGTTTCTGGTTAGTGCTCTTGGCTTGTGCAGTTTGTGCCGGTGGATTGTCCCGGTTGGTATGGCGCAGTCGGGGCATGTGTAGAGGTAGGAGAAACTTGATAAAGCTCATAACCAATTCAACTGTGCCTAATTATTTATTAACTCTGAAACCTTTCGGAAGGCTTGGGTTCTCCCTGTAGTTTTTCTAAGATAATGTGAAGTTCCCCAAATACTTCTGCTTTGGAAACCTTGGTACATGTGACAAAACTTATTGGTTTTTTTGTTTTTTTTTCACAGGTCCAGTATTTTCATTTGTCTGCTTGTTTCTTTACTTGAGATTACGAGGAGAGACTGTAGGCTGGTTTTTTTACTGCTTTGATTTGCAGGCGGCGTGTGCTCTCTAGCAGTAGTAGCTGCGTAAGAAGCAGCGATATGAGATCATCCTCAAGGCAGGCGTTCTTCCTCATGAGGTTTTAGTGTCTGAAACAGCCCCTCTGGCTGTTTGGGGATGGTGAAATTTGGTCATCCCGTGCTGAGAAAGGGCAGGGCCTTTTGGTTACTTTTAAACTCATTTAATGGGTATAAGAACTTTTCAGTAGAGTATTGAACCAAGTGTTGCTGCTGGGTGGGGTATATCTGTCCGAAGTGCAAGATCCTGCTGGAATCCTCTTTTGTCCAAATATTAGAAGACCGATGTCCAAAAGCTGACTCGTCAGTTCCTCCTCTTTCCGACAGAGCTAACACAACTTTACGATGTTTCCCTAGGTTAAAGGCAATAGAAGTTGAAAACACCCTCCTCGCTTTGCTCGCAGCCTCCCCACCGTCCTCGCCATGGCTGGTGGCATTACCGACACAGGAGAGCTTTACTCTCCCTATGTAAGTGCTGCTCTTTGTGGGTTTGCTCACAAGTCTCTTCAAAATCCTCTTCTCTTAACGTTGTGTTTTCATTTCCTACTTCCCCATGGGCATAACCTCAGTGTTTCAAGAGGTGACAGCGGTCAAAGGGTACTTAAAAATGCTTAATACTTGTAGTTGTTGGGGTTTTTTTTACGTTGCAGATCACTTTATATATTGTAAAGGGACAGTGTCTGCTTAAGGCATAGTTCTGAAAGTGTTAAAAATTTGAGCTTCATGTCCCATACCAGCTCTTGCATCCTTCTGCCCACTTTCCTTACATTTTGTTAATGTTTTCATCGACCTAAATTGTCACGTGAAGCTAGCAGAAGGAAGGGGGATTGTGATGTGGAAATTATCCCACTTCTTTTACTTTATATAATGCTTCTCTCTGCATTTCTTCAAGTTTACTTATTTGTAGCTGTTGCAGTAATTGTTTTAAACCGCTGCACTTATAACCAGTAACCAAGACGTTTCTTCCTTGTAATGTGGTGTCCTGTGAAACTACAGAGCTAATGACTGTTTTACCTCGTTACCGGAAATACTGGCTTTCATAGCCACAAGCGTTTATGTAGTGCCAGCTCTTAAAAACAACACTTTGCATACGCTTTTTTTTCCTGGAGTGAACTCACAGATCACTAGCTATAGAACCGGTCCTGAAATTTGTGTATTGGCTTTCAAATGCTCTAAGATTTTCATCCCCGTGTTAATGACTAAATTTAGAAGAACTGGATATTAGGCTGCAGAAATAGGTCACAACTGAGAAAACAGAGAACGAGATGGGAACTGGGATGTCTGGACCCTAAAGCATTAGTGTCACCTGCTCGTATGTTATGCTAGTGTTGCATGAATTTCCTGCAGTCTAATCTCAAAGGCTGTAGCTCTCTCCTCTTTCCCTGGAGGTGTCTAGCCAGCCTGAATACACAGGCACTGTTCTCATCTCTGTCTGCTTGACCAAAGTCAAGGAAAATCACCTGAGGTGTTTTTTCAAGAGTCCTTCACTGAAGAGTGAGTCATGGCCCTGGGCACTTCAGCTGTGTGGTCGGGGAATGACAGCTCTGCCAGCTGAATGAACAGAACTTTCCTGCAAGCTGCAGTGGCTGATTTTTTTCATCCTCCTGGGAGACCCATCAAAAGATGATTTTGCTGTGCTTATGTCAGTGAATGTAGGGCGTAAGCGCTTGCAGGGTCTTTTGGGAATAGTTCTGATATTAATTGCTCCACACCCAGAGAAGTGTACTCAGACACAGTTCTTTACTGGCTTTCCTCTGGAGAGACTCTGACCTATATAAAAAAAACCAAACAAAACTTTAGGGTGATTTTTGATCTTGAGTTCAGCTAAATTCATACTCTGGGGGGTCCTGTCCAGGTGCACTACTATTTTTTTGCTACTGGACAGAAAAAAAACTCATTGCCAGAGAGGATAAAATCCTTTCCCTTCCACAAGTAAAAATTCCTGCTTCAGAGTGTGCTCAGCTGCTTGCTGGTAAAATGGCAAGCAGGCTTTGAATTAGAATTCTCTTCTCTAGAAGAGCAAGAGACTCTAAAAGGTGACTTAGGTATGTGTCATCACAGCTTAGGTTCAGGTCAGAAAACAAGGAGACACCCCAACCCACAGTGTAGACCCTTCAGGTAGAAGGCGGTGGATTTGAAAACAAACAGCTCACGTACATTCTAACTTTGTAAGTTGGAAAGAAAAAAAAAATACGTAAAACTAATTAGAAAAATGGAGAGGAATATCAGTTTCTCCAGAAATGTGCTGACGCTCACTTTGTTCTCTTTGGTTATCGATCCCCTCCTATATTTATTTCTAGCATGGGCCTGCTCCCACCCTGCTTGCTTGCAAAGATTGCTCTCTGCTTTTAGCTTAGTATGTGTGTGAGCTGTCTTGGATGATCTCTGGCCAGCTGCAAACTTTCACATTGGATTATGTGGATAATTGCAGGTTGGTCTGGTTTACATGTTCAACCTCATCGTTGGGACAGGAGCCCTAACCATGCCAAAGGCCTTTGCGACAGCAGGGTGGCTCGTCAGCCTTGTTCTCCTGATGTTCCTGGGATTTATGAGGTGGGACGTGGGTATGTGTCTTCAGCGGATTGGGGAGTTTGGTTGGGTGAGGCTGGAAGGACAGCGCTAGCATTTTTGCCACTTCTCTGAGTGATCCTGTCCCTCTGCTCCTTGAGCGCTGGTCTCTGCAGTTGTGTTGCCTGTGGACCTTGTTTGGAGGGATGCATTTTCTGAATGCCAGCAATGTGGTGCTACATCCCATCTGACTGATGGGAAAGACTTTTTCCAGTCCAGAGTCTCTTGGGACCTTTCTCCCAGCTTCCTTTTTTGACACTGGATACATCCCATGCTTGCCTCTGTCATGGATCGGTTCCCCAAACACTGACCAGGTCACAGGTGACAGCATCACTTCTTTGCTCTGTGATCTGCAGATGTGATGCAGATGTGTTGAGTTAGTTTGCTCTTGGTTTCTGGCAATGCTCTGGGCAGCTGCAAGAGTGTCAGGAAAACAAATTACTGTATAGCTGGGCCCGTCTTATGCCCCTGCACCTTTGCTGCTCGAGACCTAGGAGCTGGTCTCATGATTTTCACCCTGGCTCGCCATGAGCTGCTGCCCAGATGTCTGCCTGCTGGAGCAGCAGGTGGAGCTGAAGGCTGTTGATACAGCACTGATGTCTGAGTAGTTATTAATAGAATTGCCATCTTCTGACAGGCTGTGAATCCCTGCTTGCTTGGTTTTAAAATAAAACAAAACAAAATCCCCTCCTGCTGTTTGTAAGAATGGAATTTGGAAATCTTGTGTCATCGGTAACCAGCTCTGTCAGCCTGAATGTGCCTTTGATTTGGAGGCAGTGCTTTTCAGAACTGCTAGCTGCTGCTGTATAGAGCTACTGTTCGGTCAGTGCTGACTGTAGTAATGCTTCCAAGTTCCCCACCTTGATGCTGTATGCTGCAAAGGCTTGATAAAATGTTAACTGTGGCAGCACTAGTAACTGGGAGCTTTGGAAGCAATTCCTTTTAGATACGTAAGTTTAAAAATGTAAATTCGTTATATGAAACTCTGCACCAGCAGACAATCCTTCAAGGTCAGCAGAAGAGCACAAGCCTCCAAACCTACATGCCAAAACTGCACCAGATTAGACTGAGAAAACGCAGCTCAGAGCACTACGTGTCTTGGGAGCTGCATTGCCCTGTTGCTTTTGTTCTGGTGCTTGTGACTTCCTCATGTCTGCTGGGGACCCTTCAGTGCGGAAGGACTCTGTGCGGAAATTGCTACGTGGGCCTCGGGACAGGGCTGCCTTCTTTTGTTCTCACAAAACTGATCCCTCGTTTGAGCTTGATAAGGGAGTCCAGTTCCTGAAGCAGCGAGAAACCAATTTAAAGCCTTAAATAAGATTTAAGTGTGGGGCTTTGTGTTTGTTTGGTTTTTTTTTTCTATTANGGTACTGGTTTTAGCTGAGATAAGAATATTCCTTCCGTCTGTGGCTCTTGCTGTCTCCCTGGACAGCTTTTCCTCTGGCCTCCAGCCAAGTGTATTTGCATGCACCTGTCATCTGCACCTTGGTCTTGCTTTGTTTCTGATGCCATTTGTAAGATTCTGTAAGGGACCATAGCACCTTTGCCACAGGCTCTAGTAGATAAGCTTCACAATAGTAGTGTGTTGGTCCTAGGCCCTAAAAAGAGGAAGGCAGCTTGCTTTCTCACAAAGGGGTATGTCCTCTGGCTTTTTTCAGCCCACACTAGGAAGGTGCCTTCCAGATACCTAAAGTGTCTTCTTGTATCAGAAGACATGTTATGTTTTACTGCATTTTGTGGTCTGCTTGAGCACCTCGGTCTCAAGGACAAAGGGGAGCAGCAACCTAACATGAAGCACTATCAAGAAGGTGCTGTGTGTGGGGAGATGGTGAAAGGATTATTTTGGTTTGTTCGCTCCTACAAACAGATCAGAATAATTCTCCATGTCTCTGCAGTGACAATTCTTGACTATTATTGATATCAGTTGAATTTGTCTCTAGCTATATGACTACGACCTTTGTGGTGGAAGCCATGGCTGCTGCAAATGCCCAGCTGCGATGGAAGAGAATGGAAAAACGCAAGGTTTGTGCGGTGTTAATTTTCCATTTTCTCTTGTTCTTTTATCCTGTAGGGCTTGCCTGAGATTCCTCTGCATCTTTGCCTTGCCTCATTAGTAACTCTAAAGGAATAAATTTCTACTGTACTTAACTTTGCCATGTAAAATGTCTGTTAGTTCCCTGTGGGGTTTGCTCACTAAAGACAGGATTTTCTGCTCATACTTTGAAAATCAATCTCCCGTGTGGCTCACATTTCTTACTGATTGTGCTCTCCTTGCCCAGAAGTGCTGCTCAGTGAACATGGAGAGGTGGCAGCCAATATATTGGTGCCACTTGGAGTGTGCTGAGGTCTATAAATCCTTACTGATCTCGGGTCATTTAACTGGGACAGGCTGGAATGTGCTTGCTGCCACTCAGGCTGTATCCCAGGGAGTAGACAGTCCTGAAGTATGTCCTTCCTGTAAAATTTACTTGTGGCTTTTTGGATCCTGGCTTTAGTGGCTTCTCTGGATCAGTGTGAGGCATAATTGTTTGCACTGATTTAGAACCCTGCCTGTATGTTGGTGGGTTGGAGTTAGGAGTTAGACATGTCTGCTCTGACTAGCTAAGACTGTATATGTTTGGATTTTTTTTCTACCAGTTCTGCAACCCTGCAGATCTGCCAGAAGTTTCTAACTTCTTTGTATCATGTACCACTATATGAATTGGACACTGTTGCTGTGTGCATGACCTGCTAGGTCAGCGGAGCCTGTCACTCACTTCAGCCTGCTCTGCTAGTGCCCTCTTCTGCTCTCCACGGCATCCCAGGCCAAGGGCTCCCTGGTACTGCCTTTGCTTGAGTGTCCTGCCCATCCCTGTTTGTGACCTTCCTTGGAGGAAATGAGGTCATGACGCTGGTGGTGCTACAGCCTGTACTGTGGGTAGCAGACATCTCAGCAGTGGTCTGGTCTTTTCTTCCAGGAGGATGAAGAGGATGAGGATTCTTCCTCTGGAGTATCTGACAGTGACGTTCTCCTGCAAGATGGCTACGAGCGAGCAGAGACACGACCTATCCTGTCAGTTCGTAAGTACCCAGTTCATGCTTTCACTGGATCCGAGGACTCTTCTCTGTAGACAGTGTCCCCAGTGGGCTCCAGCAAGGGGAGCAGGACTCTTCTGTTCACTTCACCCTTAATTCTGTGTGTTTGCATTCCAAAGTCCTTAGCACTTGCAAGATAAGACTCATTGAGAATTCATTTCACCTCCTACAGTCTGATAAAGATCTTTCCCTTCTAGGTCACTAAGATGAGAATATCTTACTTTGAAAATGCTTTAAATTAGCTTCAGCAGAGTAATTGGACCAGTGACTCTGCAGCTGTGGAGTCGAATAGACTGTCCTTCAGGCTGTTGCTAGAGCTCCTTAAGTGTCTTCGGATAGCCTGGCCCCTGGGTTTACTGGGGGGACTTGTTGAAACACTTCTTGTTTTCAACTTGCAGAGAGACGTGGCTCAGCCAATATCTTTGAAATCACTGAGAGGGTGGAAATGGGCCAGATGGCTTCCATGTTCTTCAATAAAGGTAAGTGATTCATGTTTTCATAAGTCCCTTCGGATCCTCCTGCAGGCTGTGCGTATGGCTTTCCTGAAGTCTGCGTGCTTCTCAGTGTGGGTTTACATCCTGAGTTTGTGGTGATTCTACCCAAAAGTGTCGTTCCTTCTCTCTGTGGACTGTATGCATCCCTCCGTGTGGTGTTTCTGCAAAGTAGAGTGTTTATGGGTCAGGTGGGCCACAACCTGCATGAAGGGGAGGGTGCTGTGGTGGGAGCAGAACTAGCCAAAATACTGCAGGTTATGGGCCCAGTTTCTTGAGATGGGTGTCAGTCATGCCTCTTCTGACTGCCTTTGACCTAACTCTGAACTGCATCTATCCTCTGTGATCTCCACTGTCTAAGGCAGTAGAGCCCAACGGTAGTGTTTGCTGGTTTCATCTTGGTTGTGGCATTTGAGAATAAGATGTTTGGGCTTCCCTGACCCCTGTAAGTATCATCTGAAGGAGAGAGACTTCAGGGGACAGCTTCTGAGAATTGCGTGTGTCTGGGGGGTCACCATGAGAGCTGCTGGGATGTGAACTGCTGAAAGGCTCCCTGGTGTGCGTGTGATAGGCAGATGTTTTTTAAATGTCTCGTGTGAGCCAGGGAACAAACTTGTAACCATACTGCGATAAAGCCATGTCCATTGCTGCGTGCAACAGAAATGCAAGCTACAATGGTAGGTATTCTTAAGCTTGTGAAATAGTACACTTTAAATGCGGTGCATAGCCAGAAAATCATCAGACACCATGACTTGTGCAGTTTTGAGTCTGTTGGGCCCCATTTCTTGAGGAAAGTGACGTTTTCTCTTGTTCACTGGCCACCTTACAAAGATGTGTGACGGGCTGGTTTTTTGCACTGCATTACATCAGCTTTATGCCAGTGTAAGACTGTTGCCTCTGAAGGACAGCTGGGCTTAAGGAGTGAAGATTCTTTGAACTATATTATTGCTGATTTTAAAGACCAATTGCAAAAAACTTCATTTCTCTGCATGCCTCTTCTGGGCCTTTGAAGATTTGAATCATTGGGGTTGTCAAAATAATCCACCTTGGGTCAGACTGCCACTTGTCAGAAGAGAGGTGACTTCATTGTGGGTTGGAGACTCAGAGATGTCTTGTTCCTAGTCTTGCCTGTAGCACTGGGTTGCTCTGACTTTAGGCAAGTTTTCTTGTTGTAAAGAAGCACTGAACACTTCCCTGTCTCTCAGTCATCCTTTGGGAAGTGACATTTGGGAAGCTCTTTGAGAGCAAGCACCGTAGAACAGGGCTCAGCAGTATTGCTGAGGATTCAGCTGTCGAGGCCTGTTCGGCTGCAGGAGGGCTGGGGGATCGCAGGAGGCCGAGTGCTTCCATAACGAGTTCCAGAAGGCCCCTGCTTTGCATGTGCTTTGCAGGGGAAGGTGGTAACGACCCCTCAAGCCAGCCAGACATTGGGCAGTTGCCTTCCAGACCTCTCTGCCTCGGTGCTGGCTGCTGCTCAGTCAGTAGAGGGTGCTGGAAATACATGTCCTTGCTCCTGTCAGGCGCTGAGGTACTCTTCATAGCAAAGTGATATAAACTGCTTAGTACTCCAAATCTTAATCTCCCTTCTTCATGTTGCTTTAGCCAGAGTTATCGGATTTCTGTGTTGGGGATCCTCCCCAGGACCTACTCAGCCCAATGCAAAGGGGTGAATCTCTGCAGGAAGGCAGCTGGAGCAGCTGCACACCATAACTTGAAACAACTCGTGACTTCCAGATGAGATGAGGTACACACAGCAAAGGGTCTGGGGCAGCTGTGCCTCTCTTGCTGCTTCCGCCTCCTCGGTGCTCAGCAGAGAGGCTCCATCCCTGTACTGTTGCTGAGTTCTAGTTCAGAGACACCATCTGGTCTGCTGAGTGGCTGCAGAGAAGAGAAGAGCACTTCCCTCTGCAGATCCTCGCTGAAGTACCTCCTTTGGAGGGTCGCACAGAAAGACCTTCAGTAAGGGCAGCTGCTCAGTGGCTGGTCGTTAGTGCCTAGGGCTGAGAAACTGGGCTGCAGTTGGGAATTCCCAGTTTCGAGCACCAACCTCTGCAGTTTCACAGCTAGCAAACGTCTGGGTGGGTTTTGATCACAATATATGAAGTATGGTTCCAAACCCAAGGTGTCTGAGGGCTACGGAGCCTGCAGAGGGAAGGCTGCTGAAAGCTTTGCTGTAGACCTCAAAGCTTCTGATTTCTAGCGAGTTCCCTGCTCCTTTCTCTTGACTGATTTTTATTTTCAACAATCTGACAGGAGTTGAATCTGCAGTCCTGGGAGGTAAGCTGGGGATAAATCTCAATTTCAGACTGTCTGCTTTCTTAAAGGGAGCTGCCTTAGGTTTAGGCTGTGAAGGGTCTGTATGGTCTTTCAAAAGAGCTGGCTCCGAAGAACTGCTGGTTTGGATTTTTTTTTAAATTTGCAATGTTGGGTGCTTTCTTCTGGGACCGAGCAGTCGTTTATTGCGATAATGGATTCTAGGCCCATCTATCATACTGTTTGCCCACAGGAAGTCATTGATTTTTTTTTTTTTCCTGTTTTGTGTCCAGTAATGAAAGTATTGATTAAGGAGGGTCAGTAGCAGTTTATAAAAGAACTGATGCTAAAGTCTTTCTGCCTTCGAGAGGATGAGTTTGGCAGAGGACTGCTGCATGGACTTCCCACAGACAGAGAAGCTGGCACTGGCACGGGGAGGTGGTGTGTGCTGGTGGGTACCTGGTGGTGCTGTGTGGTTTAACTGGTTGTGTTAGCCTTATTTTTTTTTGGAGGGGGGGAATTAGTGGGGGGTGGTGGTGCAGCTTAGGCCTGACATCAGTATCAGATCCCCAAAACAAAATCTATATCTGAATTGGTGTAGTCCTGTGCCTGATATGACTTGCAGCTTCTGTCCTCTGTCAGATATTTGGTATAATCTTCAACCTTTTTTAGTAGGAAATTTGAGAAAACTGGTAGGTAGCTTGTCGCCATCTTCAGAACAATGCAGAGACTCCTTAGCTGTGAAGCCGTCATTAATCTTTCAGAGGAAGAAAACAAGGGGGGAACTATATGAAATGATCTGACAGCTTCTGCAGGATCTCCATTTGTCTGTTTAGACAGCCCAGGAACAACTGTAGCGTGCTGGCCTAGTGTGCCGCTTCACAGAAGCGGGGAAGTTTCCTTGCTGCTTTCCCAATACAGCCCTTTTTTTAGGAATGTTATATGCTAAGTATGCTCAGTTTATTGAATAATTTATTTAAAAGAAGGGAGAATGTTTCTTAATATTTCCTGACATCCAGAGATCTAGGGGCAGCACGGTAAAGCTTCAGGGCATGCAAGCACTGTAGAAGTGTTAGTCCACATTCCTGCAGTAGTGCTGTCCTTGTTTGATAGTTGTCGTGTGCGAGGCTTGGAGAGGGGAATTGATTTGCCCGAGCTGCATTAGGATTAGGCATCAGGTGGCATCGCAACTTGAAAGTATGTGCAGGTTCCTTGAGCTGTTTTCCTTCAATGTCAACTTCCTAAATGAAAAAAATCTGAGGCTTGGGGTTTTTTTGTAGCTCACCTGTCTCTGAACTAAAATATGCTCCAGTTTGTTTTTTCTTGGTGAGATTTATACCAACTTGATTGGAAGAAAAGAATCCTGGTGTCTGATCAAGCATTTCTTTATCCCTGCAGATTTTAGCCCTCCACAGTGGTGTCTTGTAGTGCCCCAGTAAGCCTGTTCTGTGCACCCAATAAACTTGTGTAAGACTTTTTTTTTCATCTCACAGGTGAAGGCAGGGCAAGCTTGAAAAAAAATAAGCACTCAAGAAAACAGTACAGGGCAGGAACCACATACAGTGTGGCAGTAGGGTGTTGAGGGCTGCAGAAACAGAGTTTTAAAGCTTTGGAGTTTTGAACCTTGGTTCAAGTTGCTGATGGTAAGGAATCTCCCAAAGCAGCTCCATTTCAACTGTTTGGAACCTGAGCTCTGCAGGGCCAGATCCCTAATGTGAATGTCCTGCAGGTTTGCAAGCAGAGGGTTTGGAATTGGCATCTTCTCTTCATATCGCCTTTTGTCAAGCCATGCTCACGCCAAGTCTGTGAGCATCAGCTAGATGTTTGCCTGTGGCTCTTCAAAGCTGACAGCTTCATCTGGCAGGTGACTTAGGAGAGACCTGTTGGTCTTGACCAGCAGCTGGGGGATGGGCATGGACTACAGCCCCTGGTGTCAGGGCCAGGCGGTGAAGGAGGCAGAGTTGAGCTCTGAGGCACCTCATGTCACCTCAGTTCCTGTGCTGTGGCCAAGTTCCCTAAGCTGCTGATGGGATCCTCGGGTGGAGTTTGCTGCAGAAAGAAGTAAAATATGGAGGCAAATGGTGATGTATTTTTAAGGCCTTGAAAAATGTTTATGTATTTGAAGTGCAGTGTTCAAGAGTCGCTGTGTACTCCGCTGTCTGTACAAAATTTCCTTTTCCTGCAGTGGGTGTCAACCTCTTCTATTTCTGCATAATCATCTACCTCTATGGGGACCTGGCAATCTACGCAGCAGCTGTACCAGTCTCTCTCATGCAGGTGACCTGGTAAGTGTGCTTACTGCTGTGGGGTTGCGAGCTAGCAGAGAAGAGAGCAGGCTCTTGGATTTGATGGGGTGAGAAATCTGACTGGGATCAGCTCTTCTTTCTAAAGAGCAGAGTGGAGAAATGACTCGAGGACAGCCCAATACTCGTGGGTGGGAAGGTGAAGTTGTCTTATATTCCGCACCCAAGTGCCTGCTGCCTGCCTGAAAAGTGGCTGGCCTGATTTCAGATGAGTCCTCAGGTGTGAAGTGCTTTCAGCTTCAGCACCTTGCAGACATGGGACTTGTTGCTCAATAGTTTGACTGCCATATTATGCAGTATTTTAGCTTCTCTGTCTCTTTGGAGAAGAGCCGAGAGTTGTGATGCTTACTAAGCCTGTGACTAGCGAGTGGTGACGTTATATGGACTTAGCTCTGGACTGAGACCAGTTCCTTTCTCAAGTAAACAGGTAATGAAAGAGGTTAGTTTGATCAAAGCTGTGCTGGGCTGGGTCTGGACTCATGTCTTGGAGATGGAAAACCACAGTGATCCGTATATGACCCAGACTTGCTAGCTTGATGACCAAATGACCAAACTTATAAATAACTGTGGGCAATCCAAGAATTAGCCTTTAAATGTATGGTACTCAGTGACTTGCTGTGTTACACAGTCCAGAAAAAATAAGGGAGGAGGGTGTTCAGGGAGGCGGGGGAGGAATGGACACTTCAGGTCTCTGATCATTCCTCTTTCTTGAAGGCAGGAAAGGAAAGGACATCTGCTAGGAGTTAATTACTCTCTTTTGTTTCTCCCTCCTTTCCCAGCAGTGCCACTGGCAACCATTCTTGCAGTGTTGGAGATGGCACAAAGTATAACGACACGGATAAGTGCTGGGGGCCTATTCGACGGATTGATGCTTACAGACTGTATCTGGTGAGTTTCTGAGACTGTGATGACCGTTATTTCCATTTCAACTTTACCTCTAGTGCATAGGGATGTTTTCCTGTAGAGGTGGTGTGGTTCAAGTGAATAACAGAGGTGTGAAGCTTTTGATTCGTTCTGGCCTTGTGGGCCAGTTACCTCTTCTCTGATCTTGGTGTCATGGCTGTGTTTGGTGGCCATCAGAATCCTTGTGATTTTGAGTGGAAGTAGAGTTCTGTCCTCATTGTGTAGTTTTATATTGCTTAAGCAGGTGGTACCTCTGTGCCAAAGGGAGGGTTTTTTTTCAATGGCTGACAAAGTAATTGTGGCTCTGAGGTAATTGTTGTCAGTACACTCGAGCGTATTAAGATCTCTTGAGTGCGTTCTTTATGTGAATAAAATTGTTTATGCTGCAGGAGAATCTGCTTTTTGAGAGATGATGGAAACAGTCTGCTTAAACAACATCCAGTGCTATACGCTGCTTTAGTAATGGCTTTCTGTCTAGTTTAGGATTGTCTATTGTGTCTATTACTGTGGTGTGGTTCTGCTGTGAAACCAAGGTTTTTCCCAAAGGATGATAAACGCTGCTTCTCTTGAGCTTGGGGAGAGCTGAGCCTGGTACCTGGAGACAGATGTCAGTAGGGCAAAATGAGAAGAGGGAGGTATGGAAGTGCTGCTTAGCATGGCTTCTGTTAAGGATCTTGGTGAGATTTTAAGAAACAAAATAGTGAAGGTGGCTGTGTTTGTGTGCAGAGAAATCCAGGGGTGAAGACTATCTGAAGCAGTCTTGCGGTTCGTACATTTGGACCTTCAGTGGATCACATCCCTAAGTGCATTTGTTCCAGCGTTATCGCGAAGTAAGAGCTGGGCCTCAGAAATATTAGTGAATGTCAAAGCCTAGTTAATTATTTAAGAGAAATGTTATTGCTTTGTTAAATTGTGTCTTGGTCTGTTTCTTTAAAACTTCCAGAAGATTGAAGATTTAATTCCTGAATTTCAGTAACTCTCCCTGACCCAGCAGAAGGAGCTAGTCAGGAAAGGCAGACATGCATTAATTACTGCCTGCATTCTCGGATATTATGTCTATAATTCATGAAGATAATTGTTGTTAGGACTTGAAAAATTAAAAAATTAAGACTGTGTAAGCATTAGACTTTCTGCCTGTGTACATAACTCTCAGAGGAGCTTTTCCTTCTGCTTGTCTTCTCTTGTGGATTTGGAGAATAAATATCTGCAAAGTCTTTGGTGGTGCTTAATCCTTCCCTGCTCAGTAGCTGAGATGAGGGTTTCAGAGCTTTTTTCCGCTCCCCCTTAGAAGCAGGGAGGGATTGTTCATGGCAGAATGTCCCAGTCTGTAGTGGGTTACTGGAGGGGCGGGTGTCCAACAGTCACTGTGTTCAGGAGGTTGCTGGGTGTCAGCATTATCTCAGAGTCGGGGGGTTCTGTTGAGGTCTCTTAATGCTGCTTACTGAACGAGTATGGGAGTAAACTGGGACTTGTTCTGCTGGTCCCACTCCCTGCTCGACCTGTGTGGTCTTATTTTCTAGAAAACAAATACGATGACGACTTCCCTGGAGAGGGAGAAGAGGTGTAGTCATCTATAAAACATTCAGACCCACAGCCCTGACACTGTCTTCAAGTGTGGGCTGCCTCCGATAGGCTAAGCTGTCCTGTTTGCAATGTGGGCAATTAGTGACCGGTAGCTAGAGCTCTTAAACTTCCCGAGAGGAACCTGGGGGTGGAAAGGCAGGGGTAGCAAGTCGCTTGACTTCAAGCAAAAGGATTTAATAGCAGAGCACTGTAACTATCTCTACAGATTTTGTGCAAGCTTGTGGTGTATAGAAGCGGGGTCTGGAACATGCAAGAAGAGCTGAAACCGCTTGTCTGAAGAGGAAAAGGCGATGTGAAAGTGAGGAGGGGTGAGATGCATCAAGAGCATAGCTATTCATATCATACCCATAGAGAACTTCTCTGTTTTCTTCACTTTTTCATGTTTTGATTTCTTGCTTGTTGGAATAATTCAGGTTCCACGTTTCAGTGGACAAACAAGGTCTCTTTTTGCAGGCTAAGTTCCCCTGTGGCAAGGAGACAGATGGACACTGTGATCCCAAAAGAAAGCAGCTGAGTTTTTGGATCAGCACTTTTGTCCTAGATGCCTGCCTCTAGTTTTCTCACCTCATCTTAGTATTGTATTTAGGTTTAAGTGACTTTTAGGAGCAAGATGGGCGGATGTAACTGGACCCTCTTACCTGTTCCAGTGAAACCGGTCTCTGGATGTAGTCCTGTATACTCTGTGCGTGACCCCACAGAAAGCCTTTTTTGGACTACCAGGAGAAATAATCTGTTGGAGGTTTTCTGGGAAAATCGTGCCAATGGGAGCTCCCTTGTGCCAAGTACCACCAGTCTGCCAAAGGTCTGTTGCTGCCTTCCTCCTGTCGACTCTTTCTCTCCCAACGTTATGTCGTCTTTTCAACAAAAACCATTTCAAACATTGACTCTTGAAGCTGTGGGTGGAGAGGGGAATAATGACTGATGTAAAAATCCTATTTCACGGTTTATTGTCCAAAAAGGCCTTTGGAAGCTGTCTCTGCTCTGATCGCTGTGAATGGAAGCTGGAAACTATGTACATAATGAGAGTATTTAGACAGATTAAATCCTTCTCTTGAGACTTGCTTGTCTGTGCAGCATCTTTATTGCTACTCCAAAATTTCACACCTAAGTGTGACTGCAGAGTCTTCAGAGACCACTAGGCCCCCATTAACCTTTGTCTGAACAAATGGTTATCTTGCTTCTTGTTTGTAAATTGCCTTGGAAAATAAAGGCCTGCAAAACAAACAAGTGAAGGCAAGTGCAGGAAATACCAAAACAGACTTTTGCTCCTGTCCCATCGCTTGCTGCTAATATTTGCCACCTCTTTGGGGCCGTAGGAGTGCTGGGAGGTTTAAAAGGCAAGCCTTGCTGTGCTGTTCTGTGCTGGTGAGGGCGAGACCATGCAGGTGAAGTCGGCTGGAAGAAAGGCCTGTGTTTGATGGCCCGGCGACCTTGTTGAAGGCAAGCGCTGATTATGGTTAAAGCAGATCGATGGCTTTCTGTCTTCGCTTCAGATCCATCACCATGCTGTCGTGTCCTTGACAGTTGAAGTGACTTCTGAGTCCCTTGGCTGTCTCGGTGGCAATGCTAAGGACAGGGTCAAGTTCTCTGCTCTGAATTCACACTTCAATGCAGATGCTTTATCATGGTTTCTGTAAGGTCAGCTGGACGTCTTCTGTGTAGGCTGCGGGGAAGGGGCGGTGGATTAAAGTTTCAGATCTCTCGTCGTAACACTTTCTTGTGTTTCTGTTCCAGTGATGAAGGAATGCAACATGATAGTCCCTGTTTCTAGAAAGCAGATACCGAGATAAATAAGAGATTAAATCCTGGGGACCAGCAGCCATTCAGAGCATCTGATCCAAAATGTGTTCATGACCTGGCAAATGGTGCTTCGCTTCTGCACCAGGGCAGCCGTTGTAGCTAAAACCTCTACTCTCTTCTCAGCCCTGCTCGTCTGGCAGTTTGGGGCGTGGTGTCTTCCCATGATGGAAAGGAAATAGCTTCAATTCTCAGGGGAAGCCGTACGCCTTTCAGAAGAGGCACTGGCACGGGTACTCCTGGTAGCCTGGCTCGGTAGCACGTCAGAGCTACCAGGTGCATCTGTTCTGTCTGAGTCTCTGCTGGTTTTTTTTAGCTGATTGGGAAAGGGACGAGGCATCCGCTTTTGCCGGTTCACAGATGCTGCAGTATCACAGGCAGCCCAGCGGGTGCGGGCCCAGCGAAGATGGGAGCGCAGATGGTTTAATGGAGATTATCCCAGTTGGAAACGTGCTTGTGCAGTGAACAAAATGAGCGGGCTTGCAGGCGCTTACCATCCCTCTTCAGGAGGGGACAATGTCACCCCAGCCTGACGCTCTGATCAGAATACCCAGTGACCAGAGTGGGGCCGGGCTGCAGCCGCGGGAGGCTGTGCAGGGGGGCGAGGAGGTGGGCTGAGGACACGTACAATTGCTCAGTGCCAGCAGAACTTAATCGGCAAATGCAAAGGCTGAACTGATAAGTGTTGATGTAGATCNTGCCTGCCTTCCCCGCCTTCTTCTTCCGCTCCAGGCTGGAGCGCCGTGCTTTGTGCTGCTAATGTACGTCCTCTGCTTCCCTCCTCTGCTTCCCTCCTCTGCTTCCCTCCTCTGCTTCCCTCCTCTGCTTCCCTCCTCTGCTTCCCTCCTTGGCATTTCAGGCTGTGCTGCGTGTGTGTGTGTACCCCCTGCTCTGGGTAAAGGTGCCGGTGAGTTTTGTTGTCTCAAAGGATCTTTCCAGATACTTTTGCCTACACTAGGGCAGTTTTATTGGCTTGTTCAGTACATGAGACTTTTGTGGCTTCTCTGTCCACGTTGCCAGCTCAGGGTTGCTTTCTGGCCTCTGTGGGTTTGCTTTCTGGTTTTTTTTGTTTTATTTTTTCCATTCTGGCGGTGATAGGAGGGGAGTCCTCATGGTAGTACTTGAACACCCGTGCTTGATCGAAGCTGTCCCTTGCCAACTGGGAGCTGGAGCAGTGCAGCGAGCAGGGTGCTTCTTCCAAGGACACCTGGGTTTGCTCTGCTTGTTCCCTTTGCAGCAAGTGCTTTTCCTCTGCCCTGCCTTCTTCAGCTGTGCCCTGCAGCAGCATCCAGTAATAAATGGGTCACAGCTGCTGTCTCCTGGATATTTATTCTTACAGGTCTCGGTGTCTAGAGACCTTGAGAGACAGCGGTGGGGAAGGTAGCTGCTTCACTGGCAGGTGTCTGGAGCAGGGAGGGCTGATTTCATGGCACATCAATCAAAAAGGTTTGGGGTCCTTGCCCTGGACTCCTGGGGTGAGCCGGGGGCAAAGAAGGAAAGCTGATGGAAGTTTACCCTGCTGGTGTGAAGCTGTCATCTTTTTAAATAAATTGCTTAAACTGTAGCATTGTTATGTTCCAGGTTACCCCAGCTTACAGTAAGGATGCAGCACGACTGGGGCACTATTAGCATGTCACCCTGCGTATCCTATAAGAAGTTATTCATGGTAAGACCTTCTTGCCAAAGATATTGCATTATATTTCCTACCACAAATGCTCTGATGTGTTTTATTATGATACTGATACAGAAATAGAAACAAATGAACAAAAAAGGCAGCTGCTACTTCTGTGTCTAGATGCAGTTCTGAAAGCCTTCAAAATAGGGAAAAGCCTCTCCAGGGTCCGGAATACTACACCATTTCTGTATGTACAGGCACCTGAGTTTTGAGCCATAGCTGTGGGAGGAGAGGAACTGGTACTGCATTAAGCATAAATATCAATAGCCCTAACTGTTTGTTACAGGTGCCTCTGAAATACAGCTTTGCTTGGCTAAAAGCCCAGTCTCAGAGGCTGATTGGAGTCTTGTCATGCCTCTCATCTAGTCAGCTTCCAAAAAGTAAGGTCAGTTAAGTTGCTGCTTTGCTCTGAAGTGGTTGAAGGAGGACAGGAGCCAAGTTCCTTTAAAATAAATGGTGTCTGGATGTGGGACAGGAAGGCAATTTTCAGCTTTTTTTATTGTGAACTAATAAGGTTGAAATTGGCACACAGTCTCGTTAATACAGCATAAATACTTCCTCCTTCATCCTGGTCCATTCTTCTGTGGGCTTGTCAATAAATTCTTTCAGTTGCTCACTCGTCATATGCCTGTCACAGATAAACTCGCTCTCTTGGAGTTTCCCCACACCCTTCATGTTCCCTAGCGCAGAGGGAACTTCAGATAACAACTGTCCTTGTGAATAAGAGGTTTTTACTGACCTGGCAGGAGGAGTGTGGAGTTGTGAAAGTGGAATATAAACTTGTTGTACTGGTGACCTAAGAGCTGGAGTTCAGCTTCTGGTGTGTTATTTTTCTCTTGCTTGCCTTGTAACTGATTGCTTTGTGAGTAAAAGAAACATCAGCCAGAAGGGAAGCCTCCCTGCTGCTAGGGCTGGGTGGGAGAGTGAGCCTTTGGTGCAATAGTGAAGCAACTGCAAGACCACGGATTGAAGCAACTGAGTTTAAAGGATTAGCTTGTCTCTTTTCACTGGAAAATCAATAGTGCAGGGGACTGCAATGTGTTTTCTGCACAGAGCTGTCGGTTCACTTCACAATGAGAAGTGGTTTTTTCCTTAAGTGGTGCTTGAGTTGCGCTGTCGCCTGGACACTGAGCTTTACCACAGGGCCAGTCCTTCCCCCCTGCCACCTTCAGCTGTCTGGCAAGGGCTGTCTGGAAGGGAAGGGTGCTGTGCTGCTGGTTGTGTCCCTGGCCAGATGTGCTGTGGGTGCTACCAGCCCTTAAGAGAAGCAAGGTGGCTGCAGTGATGGGCAGAGGCCATTGATGAGCTCAGATGTGCTTGACTTCCCTGTAGAAGCATGTCCTGCACACTTTAGTGCTTGGTTTGACTGATGAGCTGATGGATGGTGGGCATGAACCTTGAAAGCAAGCCAGCTAAACAAATTGGGCAAAGAAGTGGCTCTAGATCTCTCTCTGTTTTCTTTGGTGTGCTTCCTGCAGTTATCAGCTCGCCAATGGTGTTTACTGGGCTCCAACTACAGCCCCTGCTGCCCAGCAGAGCCACCCTGGTGAGGCTGAGAGGCCATGCTGCTGCTTTTCCTACATAAAACTGTCCTTTGGAGTAAGCTCACTTGGGCAGCAAGGTAGCAAAGCTGACACTGTTCTCTCTTGGTATTGGAGACCAATCTCTACCAAAAGGGGCAGGTGTCGGAACCGATATGTGTTTGTGGTCACCCAGGCGCTACACAAATTGTAAAGGTTTAAAAATGGCCTCTTAAAATTCCTTTCTTGGACTAGACTGTTCCAGCAGACTCTCAGATCTTTCATTTTTGGAACACTCTTGTAGAAATTAAGTAATAAATGCATCTCCCCTGTGCAGTGTTATTTTGTGCAGTGGTAGTGACAGCATCCTAGAAACCAGAGTTGGAGAAGACCCTTTAAGTCAGCTAAGCACTCCATTGGGAGATGCAATACAAATCTTTTTCTCAAAGGCATGTTTTCCAGTATCTTGTTCTGTGTTTTAACACCAGTTTTGTTTTTAAACAGAGGTCTGACCTTGCTGCCTGCCTGATTTGCATCAGTGATTTCATCGAGTTAGACAGCAGCCTTGATCTCTCCTCCCCTGAAATTATCATTAGTTCCTTAATATACAGGTAGAAAGCACCAGGGCTGCAGAACTGTGCCATTGTGCCACTCTGAACATTACCAGAGGCTGTGGAGGAAAGAGCTCTGGACAGGCTGGTATCTCTTTATATTCCTAAATAAGTCTGCAACTTCTTAATATCCTCCTAAATTGCACTTTATGTCTGGGTGAGATCACTGACACTCTTGTCCTGAAATGTGGATTTTTGAACTACATCAGCAAATCCCACACATGGCTCATGCTTCTGTAAGCAGGACTATAAATACAAATAATGCAGCTGGGATTTATCTTGTAAGTTGAAGTCGGTATAATGCTCTCGGGCAGAGCTGAGCTCTGAAGCCTGTTGCACCAGTTTGGTGTGCGCTGTACAGGGAAGGCGAAGGAGGAGGCCGGGAGCAAGCAGGCTCCCTGCTAGCCCCAGGCTTTATCTCTTGCTTTTGTGCTGCTGCAAAGTGGTTAAGTGTGGAACGCTTCCTTTCCCTTCAGGCATCTCCTGGCTGGCACAGTGAACAGGATTATGCTGTCCCTGAAACTACATCCTCCAGGCAGCTGAAGAATCGATGGAGGAATTTGTAGGGGGGAAAAAGTAAAGAGGAAGAATGGTGGCTTAGTGGTGGAAGCACTGTCTGTGGTGTGGCGGGCGAGGGGTCAGTAGCCTTCAGGAACAGTCATCCTTGCTGAACCCAGGAACCTCCTGGCCCTGTTTGTAGCTTGATACGTTTGCAGGGCCCTCGGTGCATCCGTGTCACGCTGGTCCACGTCTCCCTCGCTTTATGCTGTCTAACCTGGGGGCTTTTGTGGTCAATATAAACATTGCTGTAGTTACCAATACCCTGCCAGGAGAGGCTGTGCATATGCAGGGTTTTGGGCAGTGTCTGTGTGTAATGATTATGGCTTCACACTTCGTTGGAAGGAACTCATTAATCTCTGCTAATCATGCTAATAAATTGGGGAGGCGGGGTGCAACTCCTCAAGGTTACCCAGTGTTGGAAGGAGGAAGGCTCCTGTTCCACAGCCTGTGGGAGGTCAGAGCAAGCT
>Ga0065711_1006060_pt1 | contig 20928 bp, 8 predicted proteins | sample Hoacrofraction12_FD_59098 | JGI IMG/M metagenome (GOLD analysis project Ga0065711, IMG submission 59098) | Hoatzin crop microbial communities from Cojedes, Venezuela - Epithelial fraction 12 v2 (version 2) | ecosystem: Host-associated > Birds > Digestive system > Esophagus > Crop | place...
CATCGGCTCGCCGGGTTGGGAACCGTCCGCCCCGCTGCGCCCGTGCGGGTTGGTGACGGAGCGCGGTGGAGCTGCGGGAGGCTGGGCAGCCGAGGGAGTGCGCGGCGGTGCCGGGGCCCGGCTCGGCTGCGGTGCCGCTGCCGGGTGTCAGAGTGCTCCTTGCTGAAGCGGTGAACTCGGTGCAGGATTTCGGAATAAAACGCAAATGTTGTTTTGTCTGACAGTCTCTGAAATCGGAACAGGCTTTGACACCGAGTTACGCTTCTGGCTTAACGTGACTGGATTTCTCGATGCTTATTTGATATGAAGTGCTGGTAAATCCTTTCAGCAGATCACACTGGTACAAGTATAAGCCCATCATTCATCATTTGGGCATCTAATTATAGCTTGGCACTCGCAGGCAAACACAAGAGAGAAGTTGGCTTCTGTGATGAACTTGGTTGACACTGGTGTTGTGAACATTTTGTGAATGGTTTCATAGTCCAAAAGAGGGGGGTCTGCATGCTGGCGTTTATTTTTCTTGCATCCTGAGCAGTGGATGTACTCTAGGGTTGTTTTGGAAGCTGCATGTTTGTTTTTACGTGATGCTTCCAGTGTGGAGCTACAAATGGCTCAGTGATGCACGACTCTTCTGGTACCGCAGTTGTTGTTGAACCGTCCTTTTGGCAGCAGGACATCAACAGAGACGTTCGTTTCAGAATTAGTTACTGGAAGGAAGAAGCAATTGGCTTTAGTCTATTACTGAATCTCAAAGTTAACTCTGCTCCCTCTGTTATCAGCGAGTAATTACATGCAAAATGAAGTATTTTTAGGATCTCTCCATATTGTAACTTGGCCTGTGCATCTTGAAGTGTTGGTAAATTTTTTGAGGACTGTCCCAGACGTACGCTGCCTGCTGCTGCCAAGTCTTGTGTGTAATAAAAGTAACACATAATTGAGCAACTGTTGTCAGGCAGTGTCTGAAGTCCTGTGCATTCAAAAATACTCAGATAAATTTGTACGGAATTGCTGTTGGTTTTTGTCCTGAGCAGTTTTAGTGAAATCTATCCTTGTCTTGGAATCAAGGCGAGTAGTATGTGTGAGACAGGGTGGTAGAGTGTTTTCCTCTTTCCTGAGCATCTCCATTTTTTCCTCTTTTTCCACGGGCAGTGTTTTGTGTCCTGAAGATCTTTTTGTTGTGATACGTTGTTCAAGGCTGAGGTAGACTGATGTTTTCCAGGGTGTTGATCTGCACAACTCGGTGGAGATTAGGTAGATCTCTGATATGCGGCAGTTGAGGTACTAGCCTAAAAGTGTTTTAAGCAGCGTTATTGATACAATCCATGCTCGCTTGTGATAGCACAAGAATGTTATCAGATTATAATTTACATGTGTTGTTATTAATTTTTTGTCATGAAGTTCTAAGGCTGCTGTGTCTGTTAATGAATGTACCTGTGCATAAATACATGAATCTGACGATGTGTGGGTCTCGGGTACTGCATCTGGGGTGCACATCGGCTCAGTAGAGTATCAGGGACTTGAGCAACTTCAGTATGGTGGAACTGAATATTGGAGGTTAATATATGTGGAAAAATGGAATAATAACTTTTTTAAACCACTTACTGAATAGAAAAAAAAAATCTTTTTTTGGGCACTGCAAGCATGTTGGAGTAACATGAATGAGGAGGCTCTGACTCAGCTTGCTTTGTAGATGTGTTTGTGGGCTCAAGCCACATGTTATGAGTGTCTTCTGCTAGATAAAAAGCTCTTTGAACTTGAAGGCCAGGGCTAGCTTTTTAGCAATGTAGTCTGTATTTTTAGCTTTTGCCCAAACAACTTGTCTAAACAGCAGCACATAAAGAGTGTTTGAAATGGACAATATCCGCTATTCGTTCATGGTGGTGTTACGTGGTACTCTTATACTTTAATTTGTGAAAATTCCATGATCGATTCTGCTTTATTCTTTTTCCTCAGCTAACTATTCAGGATTCACTGTATCGCTGTTGTATTCCTTCTGGAACTAAACTAGAGGGGGAACTAAACTATCTAGCGATGAAGACTATTGCCTGGAAGGGCAACTAAATATTGCAGTTGTGTTATTGCAGGTTTTTAGCTCTCCATGTGTGTTCCTTTAATAATAAGTACAAGCATGTGAGTAGGTGGTCTAATTTGTTACAGTAGCAGAGTAAACGGGCATTAACTCTGTGCATTACAAAGGAATGTATCAATAATGTTATAACAATTAGGTTAATTTACTTATATTAACAAATCAAATGGCATAATGAAGGAAGAACCAATTCTTCTTAACATTGCAAGAATCCAAAGTGATTCAGTTGTAGCAGACCTGAACTTATTTCTACCAAATCTGTTTTTCTTGATGTTTCTCGCAAGGCTTTTTGTTAGAGAGAACAATTTATCCTATTTCAGTGAAGTCTGGGCTCTTATGTATTGGACCACCGACTGCTATGATGTAAACCTTAGTGTGTTCATCCAGTTCATACAAAGAACCTGAATCTTGTGAACTTCCCACATTATTTTAGATTGCATAACTTCCATATTAGTGGAGAATGCAACTTAATTGTCAGTAAGCGTAATGCTGTAAAGCATAATGTCACCCAATGAACAGTTAGTCTGGAGCTGATAGTTCTCTTTACCTGTTTAAATTGTGCAGTAGTTTTTAGTGCTGAGAGCCTCTGAGCTGCAATGCCTGTACCTGTAGATTACACAGCAAGCTACAAGCATAAGGCTTTAAGGAAAAACTGTGGCTTATTGTAGTAAGGAGAAAAAAGCTCTTCATTCTCTTGCTGAATATTGTAGACTGGAAATTTCTGATAAAATACCCATTTTCAGACTGTGTTTTCCATAGCATGCAGTTGCTTGAGCATCTTTCAAGTATGGCAGAAACATGTAATGCATAATAAAGTCCAGGTGCCACTACTTTTTTGATATAATGGTAGTAATGCTGCTGTATATTGTTCCCTTAAATGGGATAATAAAATGGGTAATTTTCTGGGTGAAGTGAAAGCACAAGTAAGGTGAAAACTCATTTAGTCAATCCTGAAAATGAGACCTCAACTTTGTTCTTAGAAGTCATGATGGGAAGTAATCATAGGTATATGCTGCAGACATATGCAATTGGTGCTCTAATGCACTCTGACCCAGGGGAATTTAATATCACTAACCCTCAGGAAGCAACTGAGGAGTGATAAATCGGCGTAAAAGAGCAGCTGATCTTGAAGTCACAGTAGGGATGGAAAGAAAATGGATGAATAGCCTATACCTTTGCTATTCAGGTGGTAGAAGGAGCATCGGGGAAGAATGGCTCGTAGGCTGTACTCAGTAGCACGGCTGGTGGATTTACCTCAGCAAGAAGGAAAGCTCAGCTTAATTCATGAATGTTTAAAAAAATTTTTGGCATTTCCCCCCATATTTGTATATCATATTACTGTATTTCATGAGCTAGACAGACTCAGCATTTCTGCAATGGCTTAAACATACAGGTTAGCTGTATATTAATTCAGATACACTTACGATAAATTCACTTCTTAAATCGTAAGCACTCACACACTGATTATATGTTCCTATGCTGTGATAGCTCTAAAATAGGTATGTAATGGCATTTTAAAGTTAAAAAATACAGCAACCATTCTGGATGGTAGTTAATGGAAGTATAATTATATGTGTACCTAAGATTCTTGAACTATCTGTTAGATCTTATTCTCCCATGACTTGTATGTGTTCATAGATCAAAAGAGAGGAAAGCATCGTCTGCGCTTTTGACTTGGGGATGTTCAGTCCCTAGCAAAGTTCAAGCTAATAGAAAATCACCTTTGCTTTAGTGAATCTGATCTGTATCCAAAGATGTTTTTCTTACCTAAAGTATTTTAAGGACTTCAGTGAACTTAGTTCCAGATGTTCATATGTTCACTTCTGCCTGTTCAATGTTCTGATTTCAGTTAGAACAAATGATAAAATGTGATTTAAAACATATTACAGATGTTATGTAGCTTGATCTGTAATGCAGGTGGATTTTATACCAGCCTAGAGAAAACAGAACTGAATGCTGATAAGCAGATGCACAAAAAAGGGTATAAAGATCATAGCTCAGATTGTTTAATCTTGAGATGCTGCTAGACAGCATCAATTCTGCCTTGTAGAGCGAGCTTACATCCCTCTTATGGTTTGGCCTCTGCCTCAAAACTTGCTGAAGGCTGCTTGTGGATTTGGGTGTAACTCTGGCGGTTGTTGCTTGTGACTTATGGTGCCAGAAGTTCAAGGTTTACTGTGGTGCGTATGAAAGCACACGGAAACACTACCACTCTGGTCATCTACTTCCCACTCATACTAACTGTGTGGTCATGCTGCATATCCTTGTAGTTTTGAAGCCTTTGCAACACAAAGCTCATCTTCCTTACCTGTTTCTAGCCTATTCTAGGGATTCATTTGATATTGGTAATACTAATTGTGAAAAAGAACAAATCCCCCCCTTCTTGAACTTTCTTTCCAAACCGTACTTCGCTACTTGGAGTATCAATATATTTCTGATTTTTTTTTTTTAACTTTTTTTCTTCCAATGTGCCAAATCAGGAATTGTTGAAACTGATAGGGAGCAGCTTCACAAAGTATTCATTCAAGGCCAGCCATGCAGCTGATGCTATATAGAGGAAAAATTTGTGCAGAAAAGCGTGCATCAGTTTCATCAGGTGAATTTCAAAACTGACTTCACAAATACTGATTTCAAGTAGTGCAGTTTAGCCTCCTGAGATATCTTAACATTTTCCATCTTAAATGCATCTTTAATGTCAGGTTTTCCCTGTCCACTCTACCTGCGATCCAGAAAAGGTACGGCTTGCCACGTTGCCCTGAGTCATCTCAGTTGTCGTGTCTGTCAGCTTCTGGAAGATACTTATTCTTGTTATGACAAAGAATTGTCCTTTTAAGCTGTGGACATTTCATCTTGGTGTATAATTTTTTGTAAAGAGAATCTAGACAAACTTGTCATGCAAGATAAAAAGACAGGCAGTCTCAACAGGAAAATCCATTCAACTGAAGTGTGAAAAGTCTCTTTTTTTTAATGTTGGAAGAGAGCTCAGTGTTACTGCTTTTAACTAGTTGATTCTATCATCTTTGCTTCCAAGGGGACCAGCAAAGTTGGCAATACAGGACACTTCTGAAAGCTATTAAAATTCACTCCTTTAGAAAAATACCCCAATATTTATTATCAGCAGGAGTATTTATTCTTCCTCTAGCCTGGGATAGGGAAAAGGAGAATCATCTTTGTTGATGGTGGTAAATATCTAGACATCTTCAGCTGGGGGATGCACAGCTATCCGCATGCAGCCATTGCAGTGGCATTTCAATGCTCACTGTAGATCTCGTTTTAAAAGCCGAAGAGCTAATGCAGTGAAAGTTATTCCTGCACATGGGCCATCCACAGCTGTAGTCAGTGTGTGATTTATGCCAGTAGCAACCTCCTTTCTGTTTTTCTTACTGAGCAGAGATGAAGGATGTACGGAAATAAGAATGAGAGAGTGTCTCAATTCGATCAGGGTGGACCTGTCACCCTTTGTATATGAATATACAAGCAATTTTTCTATTTTTGTTTAAAGTCCTTTTCAGGATGCTAATTTAAATACTGTCCACTTTTGTCCAAGTATGCCACACATGTATCCTTTTATAAATAGAAGCAATCTCTACAAAATTGTTCAAATGACTTGGGAACTCAATTGGATTGTTAGTAATGTAAATTAAGGGATGCTAACATTCAGAACACAAAGCTTGTGAGACAGATACGTGTGGTGACCTTGAAGGTCTGATTTTTTGAGGTTCATTGCCTGGGACAGTTGCTAATTATGTACTTATATTTCTGTGTAAACAACTTACTCTGTTACTAGCTGCTGCTTAGCTGAAATCAGCTGTAGGACCTGTGGCGAGGGGATCTGTGTGGGACCTGTGAAAGATGACCTGGAACGGGTTTTCTGTTCTTACTTTACTTCATGTATAAGCTGCAAGGAAACTTTTCAAGGGCTACAAAGGGAGAGACCATGAGTTTTGTTTAGCTTGCATTGGAAGATGTCTGGAATACAGTAATGTGGTGATATAAGCCAATTTAGAGCATGAAATAGATGCGTACTGGAGCAGGGAGAAGTGTCTTAAAAGCTGAATCGGTGCTACACCTGTGTAACTGGTGCAAAAGTGGAGCCCTGATTTACTTTCCTTTGATTTGAGCCAGTAGATGCAAGACTTCTCACTAATCCGAGAGTAATGTTCAATTTGGCTGCACTGTTACAGAGCTGCTGTTAGTTGATCGTTTGTCAGTGGGAGCTGCGAATGAAATTAAAAGGAAGAGGCATGGGGGTTGAAGCAGTAATGCTGCAGTTTTTAATGGCAATTCTGTAGTATTCTTTTGCAAAGAATACCAGAGTTTGTAAAAATGTAGTCAGCTTAGATCTTATTTTACTGTAGGAGGGGCGGTTTTGGGGATCCTCGCTTGGTGATTGCCAAAATCAATTCAAGTGAGTACACCACAGCATAGTGTATACTACATAAATCTTCAGCCAGTAATCTGTATCCAGAGAGAGGATTTAATTGGGCCCTGATTGTTCTTCTTCAGTTACTAATACAATTTATCTAGACTTGCTTCAAAGCTGTCCAAAGTGCCTAAAATTCTGAGCTCTAAAGCTATTATGCAGATTTTAGTGGGTATTTGACTCTTTGTTTTTCTCAGGATGGATATTATGGAATAAACTGTACAGTAACCCATACTTAGATATTGCAGCAGTTACCATGGTTTTCTGTTTGTGAAAGTGTAAATGCAGAATTTGTGGACTTCAAGTGTGAAATCCTTATGGAATATCTGTACTCTGCTGCTGCGTGTTGAGATCATCGAGTAACAAAGGACAGTGGAGCCAGGTGCAGAAAAAAGACCTCTTGGATTTTAGATCTAAACACCAAAGCAGCTGTTTCCAGTGCACATGGGCACCATTTTGTTACATAGTTTAATATTATGTGAAGTCACTAATTAGGAAAGGCTGCCCTTTGTGCAAGAGGACAACAAGCTCTATGGAGCAAGGCAGGCAATATGAAGATGGAAATACATGAAATACAGGATTATTTTTTTTTGTGAAGCCACATATAAAATGATGTAATTATTTTTTGATGAAGGGAGGCGTTCATAGAGGCTGGCTACTTAGTAATTCCCATGGAAATAAGGTTTGTATGTGCCACTTTGAAATTACTACTTTACAGAAAACCCCTGTACGCACTCAGACTAAACTAATTGCAGAAAATTCTGAAATGAACAAATTACTTTTTAAGTTGGAGCCTAACAAAGAAAACTTGAAACTGCTTAAATATATAAGGGCTTTCATAAATAAAGTCAGACAAAGCCTTATTCTCCTAGGATTCTTAAAACTAAATTGGCATTTACATTAGCTCTCTTTCATGTCTTCAGGGAAATAATCCAATGTAATATCTATATCAACACAATTTAAATAGAGTGCTGGGAATAAGGAAAGCTTGGACTTTTCTATAAACAAGCATCATCTTAATTTAAACTTGGGTCAATCACAGAAATGCTTCAAAATGGAAAGGTTTGGCTTAAAACTTTTCTGTCTACTCTGATCCCAGTCGGCTGGGAGAGGCAGGTATTTTCTTACGAAAAACACTTCCTCTCCCACTTTTCAGCCAGTTCAGTTTCAAAAGTTATTTGGGATTATTTTCATTGTGTATAACCTCCCTTGCATTTTTTTTCTGACTCATGAGATCTCATTTTGCATTGTTTAGCTTTCTCTGAAGATTAATGTTCGCCCTAGCAATAAGACTCTCCAGATGTGTTATGATCTAGTAACACTGAGCAGCAGCGTTTAACCCTTGTCTGCTGTCAGCAGCTTGCTGCAGCACCTCCTGTGTTTTGCCAAAACCCAGCATTTGATTATGTAGTTTCTTGGCTCCAGGCGGCAGGAGCCATTAGTTGTTTAGGTGGGCACACTCTCCCTCTGTGGGGTTTGTGTCCAGCATTAGACTTGGGAACCGCTGCTCAGAGACTTCCCTCTGGAACCACACTGTTAACTTAGCTTGTCCTCCAACATCCCAAGGCACAATGGTGGAACAGGGACTTGGGAATGTCTATATGATCAACTGCATGTGGTCAAGCGTGTAACTTTGACCAGTAACTCTAGTGTTTTTTTTGTTTGGTTTTTTTTTTTAGAAAAAAAAAGTATCTTCTCATTTCTCCCTTGCATGATGCATATGAAGCTGGTGAAGGGTCTAGAGAACAAGCCTTACGAGGAGTGGCTGAGGGAACTGGGGTTGTTTATCCTGGAGAAAAGGAGGCTGAGGGGAGACCTTACTGCTCTCTACAACTACCTGAAAGGCAACTGTAGTGAGGTGGGCATTGGTCTCTGCTCCCAAGTAACTAGCGATAGGACGAGAGGATATGGCCTCAAATTGCATCAGGGGAGGTTTAGATTGGCTATTAGGAAAAATTTCCTTACGGAAAGAGTTGTCAAGCATTGGAGCAGGCTGCCCAGGGAAGTGGTAGAGTCACCATCCCTGGACGTGTTCACAGAACATCTAGGTGTGGCACTTCAGGTTATGACTTAGTAGGCATGGTGGTGATGAGTTGACGGTTGGACTTGATCTTAGGGGTCTTTTCCAACCTGAATGATTCTATGATTCTGTAAGTCTTGCATCTGTCTCTTCTCTCTGAAGATCTGGCTTCAACCCTTGCCTTATTACCTGGCCACATGGAAGCAAATTACTTTTCTAACAGGTCACTCCTTGAATGTAGATTGAGGTTTGTGGTTCAAGCTTGCAGTCTAAGTTCATTTTTAGGGGTTGTACAGACCCTCTCTGTCCTTGTGCTTTACACGTGTGACTCATGAAGATCTCTAGAATGGAGTTGGGATTTGGCCTGGCAGGACTCATTTTCTTTGGGTATTACGTAGCATGTAGCCCTGGTGTTGCCTTGGTTAAAAATTGTTAGCAAGACCCCAAAGGCATGAACTCTTTCCTTTGTATGTGCATTTCTGGTTATAGAATCTTGTCTCCTTTCTCAACTGCTATCTAGCTGACAATTGGAATTCCCCATTCTCACACACTTATTGGATGAGAAATGTTTTTCTGGTCCCTATCTCCAAATCAATTGTTTGTTGCCCACCTTCAGTTACAGCTTCTGCAGCTGGCCTTGAACCAGGTTAAATGCTTAAAACTGAGAAGTGTGCAGAAGCTAGCAAAAACTGCTACCAGCAGAGCCATAACAGTGAACAGGACATGTATTATGTTAAATACAGGAACCCTGTATTTAACATAATACAGTTATATATCAGTTATGTAATACAGTTATAATTTAGTATCCTAATTCACAGGGTCATTACTTCTCATCATCTTCTTGTAACTGTATTTACACTGGATGCTAATTACTCTGCAAAGAACCAAGCAGGAGCGTGTGTGGGAATGCAGCTCTAAAGGGAAATTTCATACTATTTGCATTTTAAAATAACATTGTGCAAAGCAACAGACTCTGTCTGTAGTTTTTAACTTGATCAGTGCACAAGGAGGCTGGCTTTGCACATACTGCATTTTGCATAAATGGCTAACAAGTCTTTGTGGCAAAAACAATAAAAGCATCAACAGGCACTGGAATTTTTTTCAAATGACCAAGTTTTCATAATTCTGTAGGAAGAGGTATATAAAATGGCTGCTTTCTGATACGTAGTATGAGTCAAACAGAAGTAGATATGAAACCACAGAATCTGATGAGGTAACTTCTAATTCGTGTGTGGAAGTTGTAGCACCTGTAGCAGCAAAGGGGATTAATATTTACCACAGCAGTTTCAAAGTGCAAAGACAATGCAAGATTAAAATAACAGGACTGACTGTGTGTGGCCATTAAATCAATGTGAGTAAAAATAAGAAAAAAAAAATCACAACAAAACTTCTAGTCTATGTCCAGATGCAGAACTCTATTGGAAAATAAACTGCAAGGACCACCTCAGCTCTTCTTGGCAGAGCTCTGCTGGGAACGTACCCTCATCTTACGTAATATATACATTTTGCAAGTTAAATTTTTAAATAAAAGCCTCTCTATATGAGCAGTGCTCCCAAGAAGCTGAGGGAGCGTGGAGGAGGACAGGCGGACAGAGTTTTGTTTGTAATAGTGAAAGGGCTGGTTCCTTGAAATGGGATCGTTCTGGTCATGTCATCTTTGTGTATTTTCAGAAAATGGTATTTGACAGATTAGATGGCAGTGATAATGAGACACAAGATCTTACATGACATGGAATTTCACCCTGCTGAGGGTAACAAACAGTGTTTTCAACAGGTTGGGAAACATCTGCTTTCCTTCTCTAGTGCTTGAGCTGAAGACGACTACATAGGACATAGCATAGTGATCTTTTGTTTCACATTTGGGCCCTTTGTGGTAGGACGCTTTGAGCATGGTCATAAGCCTGCATGGGAGCCTTCCTGATTTACATAGCCCTGTGTGTGATTCCCGTTTGGGAGATGCCCAGCAGACAGTCACAGGGCAAGGCTGTAAAAGGCAGACCTGGGGAAAATGCCCAGGTGTGTATATGTATGTGTATTTAAAAATGATTTTGTGGTTAGGACTGTTATTAGGGCTGCCTATGCCTGGGCTCAGGTCTTAATCCTGCAAAAAGCTTTCTGTACTCTCTCTGGCAAATTGCTTCATCCCTCTTCTGCATGAAGTGCAACATTTTATCTGTGGCCGTTTCTCAGACTGGTAGTTAGCTGCGGCAAAACTGTGTCACTGCCCATGTTGAAATGTATGTCCCTTCTGGTCTCCAGCAGTGGAACTTGTGAATTGGGTTGTCAGTGCTATCATGTGTGTTCCTCAAAGAGGGAAACTGAGGGAGAGAGGCACTGTACAACTGCAGTATTGGCATTTACGAAGCTTAGCACGTATGTGCCAACTCTAGGCTAATGTCCTGTGAGCCCAAGACTCAATGGAGATCATCCTTTCAGAGAGGGCTTCTGAAGATATGGTTTATTCTAGAGTTTCTTCTCCATCTAATGTCAGTTTGGGCCATCCTCAAGGCTTTAACCAAAATGATTCAGGGAATGTCACGCAGCGAGGCTGTCTTGTTTCTTTAACGCTTAAATCTGCATGAGTGTATGAGTATTGAGATACATGTGCTAAAGCTTCATTGTCTGTCTTTAAAAGTTTAATGGTAACATTGTAGTCTTTAAACTTTCATTTGTATGTCATTCAACAAGGGCTAATTACTTTCGCCAAATAATTTTTCTTGCATTGTATTACAAAGGCTAGTGGGGTAGAGCTAAGCATGATATCTGTGGTTCAAGAACTGAAAAACTTATGATTCCTTCTCTAGCCTGCTGTGTTTGATTTATAATTCATATCTGATAAAATAGAAATGCACTTCAGAGCCAGCTATTGTCTCTCCATTTACTGTCTAGGTGGTTTTTTTTTTTTTTTAATTCTTCCCTTGGTGGATGTTGAGGGTTTGCGAATTTTGGGCCTTAGAGTGCTCCGGAAGAAGGTGGTTGCCAAACCCACATATTCTTCACCTATCATTTCCTTCAGACTCTTTATCCTTTGTAGTATCTGGCCCTGGACTTGCGCTGACCACGAACTGCATAGCTGCCTTAGCAGACTGCTGCCACGATCCTTGACTTTCAGCATAACCTGAGTGCGTGCTTTACCCTTTCAGATGCACTTGACAGCAGAAGGAAGTGAAGAAGTATAGGGGTTTTAGAGTGTCATAAGCAACTACTTGGAGCCATTCGCCATCTCGAGGAGAGATATGGGTCTGGACTAAGCACTAACCCCTTTGCTCAATGTGTCCCTCCCTTCCTATGTAACTTGAGTGGTCTTTACAGTCACTCTGGGTCTTCCTGGGCTATCTGGCTGCCTCATCTAGCTCTTCTGCTGGGGTGTTTTGCTGTTCTCAGTCTTTCTCTTGACAGATGATCTCCAGATCAGTCTGTTCAGGTGGATAAGACCTTTTGTTCACGGCACACACATAGGGTGATCCACTGCTTGTTTGCCTTCTGAAATGCCAGGGTAGAGAAAAGGGATTCAGGATTATAAGGTGGCACTCAAAATCTAACGCCATCTGTTAAGCTGGGGTGGCTTTTATGTGTTGATGCAACAATTGTTCTGTATTGAAACTGGAAGTGCTCTCAGTGGGTCACTGTCTTCATTGTGACTCACGCATGTTTGGTATCCTCTCCAACGAGGCTGACCAACACTTCTGTCTTCTTCCCCATGAAGAAGTTCTGTATTCTTAGTCTGTGAATTTACTTGATCCAGAAAAGTAAGCAGAGTTGGGCCTGCTGAACAGGGAAAGAGATGACTAGCAATTTGCCAGTTATGTTGTCCTCTTCTGAACATGGGAGCCCTGTTCAGTGGAGTGATGTATTTGATCCCGCGTTTTTGTGGTGAATATGCTTTGTGCTTTTGTTTGCATCTTTCAGAGTGGCGTTATTTATTTTTGTTGCTTCAACTGCTTTGGAAATCAGGAAACGCTATTTTGAGCATAATATCCACTTGGCATTAAAAGAGTGTTGCTTCTTGCCAGTTTTCTTCTTGGTTCCCCTAGAAATAGTTTTCTGTTGGGCTACTTCTGCCATTGTGTATGTTTTGATATGTCTCCAAAACAGCATACTATGCATGCATGATGGTGGGATGCTTGCATGTCTCATGAGGGATTGATTCCCCTGGGCATGTGAGTCCTGCCAACTCTTCAGTTAGAAAACTCCAGGTTTTAATATACGTTCTGTTTTTCAGTCCCAGTTTGGCATCTTCTTTTGGAAGATGTTTCTTTGGAGCAAGGAATGATGTACTGTGGTGTTGTGGGGGTTTTTTGTTTGTTTGTTTTTTTTTTTTTCCTAATAAAAAAGAGTTTACAGTTATATTGAGATAGTTAATTAAGCAGTCTGCATCTAATTCAGACTTCTTGCCTTAGTTTCCTTCTCACTCTTTCTTACTACGCCTGCTTAAATAACTTGATGAAGCTACATAAGAATTACACAGATGGAATGAAGCCCATCTAAAGCTAGAATCTGATTCTGATCTCCTGACATGCCAATTAAAATATCACTGCAAAGTGATTATTCCTAGGTATTCAAGTGGCTGGATACTTGGTTTAAATCCCTTGGAGAGCTGTTGGTCCTCCTGGCTGACTGTGTAAATTCAGCTGCTTCTATCATCCTGCACGTCGTGGGTCTTATCTATCCAAATAAGGACTGTCTGCTGCCCAAGGACAGCAGCATCCTGTTCTACAATTTAGAAGTGATGAGCTTTTCAACAGAAAAAAGAATAACATTCTTCAGCTTCCTCTTGGAAATGACTGAATCATTTTGGTTAAAGCCTTAAAGAGGGTCAGATACTTTAATTGAAGGGGAGAACTAGCAGAAAGACTGCAGTCTAACAGTTAACTTCGCAAAATGCTTTAGGATGGAAAATATCATGCGAAATTGCTGCACACCTGTGCACTTTCGGTGCCGTCAGCAGATATCTGAACACACTCCCATCAGCTTTTCCAGTGGCTGCTAGTCTTTAGCTATTTCTCTTCACTCCTCAGTTTTTCAAGTTGGACTTTCTAATTTTCAAGAAGTACTGAGCCTACCCTCTGAAAGTCAGTCCTCTTAAACCTGCTTCTTCCATAGGGTGACAATTTTAAAAAGGTCTTGTTTGCTCTTTGTTTTTTTCGAGTTCAGAAAACGGTGATTCAACTAAATTATCCCTTTTAGAAGACACTTCAGACAGTTTACCAGTCTGCCCTCAATTGTTAGGGGGCAGGATGGAAAGACAGGAGAGTAGAAGATACTGCTATTGTGAATTAATCTTGTGGTAGGCAAGGGTTTTTTTCATTTTCCCCCCATCTTATGTTTACACAAAGGAAATGTACCTAAGGAAGAAGTTGCAGGGTGGTAAGGGATGTTCTGATTTCTCATAGCAGTAACACAGAAGGGGTTTTGTTTGTTCCCCAAGAATATAAAAACACTTGACTACCACTTCCCTGGCTTTACCTGTGATACTTTGAAGGCTGTTGGAGGGAAGGTGCATCAAGACAGGCCTGGACTCACTGCTGATTTTTGCTCTGTGCTGTAGTAGCCTTGTCTGGGTCCAGGGTCAGAAAGCAGAAACCTGTCAAAAGTCAGTAGATCTACACTGAATTTTCAAATGATTAGTACTCTACAGGCAGATTAGCTTTCTTTGTGCTTATTTAACTATATCTTGGAAATAGCCTCCTAAAAATATAACCAATAAAGGAACACAGAATGACTGCTGCGCTAGGCCCACTTAAAATGCAGCCATGTATTTGAAATCTAAAATTCTTTATTTCAAATTAAGAAAATAGAAAAATAAATCTCTGAGGGGAAAGTACTGCATGTTCAGGTCTCTTGTCATGGCCTATTTTATTTATAAATATAAAACCCGTTAAAACTAATTGTGTTCTAGAGCTATGGCTAGCCTGGTGTTCTTTGTCATTCTCCCACAATGTGACAGCAATCCAAAAGGGATGCTTCCATGTGGATACTACAAGGCTTTAGGTGTATTGTAGTATAAATGTGTATCTGGAAATAAACTGCCAATCTCCGTTTTTGGATGAGCCTTAAAGGAAGATTCAGGCACAATAAACCAGACTTGTTTAGTGACAGTTCAGCATCACTTCACTTGCCATGTATGATCACCCTATCAAGAACCGCATCCTGCTGCGATGACAGTTTGCTGGAAACTCTCCATAGATTCATTGGAAGTTGGCTGAGCCCCAGCTCCACAAATTAGTGGTCAGAGGAGACTGTTTGTAGGGCACAAGTCTATCCAATTTGTAGTGTTGATTTCATTCTTTTTTTAATTAACACTTTAAAAAGTGTGTCAGCAGAGTGCCAAGAAGACAAGAAATGATCAGCCTAAACATTTTATTGCAGCATATGATGCTGTTCTATATTATCATGGGAACATGGCACTTAGATACAACAATATTTTTTCTGTTACTTTTGTTCAGTTTGTGGTCAACAGCAATTTAAAATAGTCTAGTCTTCAAAAGGAATTCTGGGTTTTTGCTCTTTTTTTGTAATTTTTTTTCCCCTCAAATCCTTATCTCTTTTCCCTGAATTCTTTTAAAGTCCAATATCTTAATGAATTTAAAGCTAATATGTTTAATTTCGTTTTTCCTCTTTTTAAAAAATTCTTTTTCTGTATGACCGCTTTCTGTGTGGTGTCTCCAGCTTAGAGGTGATTGGCAACAATTATGTAAGAAAGTACAATAGTCTGTGGTCCTTTGTAGATCCTGCAAGTACAGTCAGGACTAATCAGGCTGGCTGACTTTTGGTGAAATCATCTTTCTCCTTTTTTTGCTTTTAAGCATCAGCTTTTCTTTTTTTCAAACCGCTGCTTCCTCAGCGCTTTCAGACCTGTCACTGCTCCATTCCTTCAGTATTGCATTGCAAGGGTAGTGAATGTCAGGATGAAAGCTTGAAAGATCAGAGCGAGTGATGACAGCAGTTTTAAATGCACCCTTGCTTGTGTTTCATGTTGTAATGTTTCCTATACATTTGCCAGTGTATAGTCTCAGATTCTGGAAATCCTCTGTGCAGGTAGATTGTGCCAGGTGCTGGAGCCATCAGTGTAAAGCCAGCTTGCTGCGTTAGGACCTCACACTGTTTCCAGCCCTGCGTAGAGCAGGCTGGGCCAGTTCCCACGCAAGGCTCTCCCTGAACCCCACCTGGCTGGGCTGAGCTTGGTCGGCTGCCAGGCGCCCACCCAGCCACTCTCGCACTCCTCCCCCTCAGCAGGACAGGGTAGAAAAGAAGATGAAAAAGCTTGTAGGTTGAGATGAAGACAGGGAGATCGCTAACCAATTACTGTTGTGGATAAGAGACTCAACCTGGAGAAAATTAATTTCATTTATTGCCAATTAAAATAGATTTGGATGGTGAGCAACAAAGACACAAACTGAACACCTTCCCCCTCAATACCCTCTTTTTTGGCAAGCTCTGCTTAATTCCTTTATTCCAAAGTCCTCTACCTCTTCCTGCCCCGTGAGCGGTGCAGAGGGGATGGGGAATGGAGGGGGTGGTCAGTCCATGACAGGCCCTCCCTGTCGCTCCTTCCTCCTCACGCGTTTGCTCCGGCGTGGGCTCCCCACAGGCTGCAGCTCCTGTCAGGAGACCTGCTCCGCGTGGGCTCCTCTCCACCCGCCGCAGTTCCTTCAGGAAACACCCGCCTGCTCTGCCACGGGGTCCTCCCCAGGCCGCCGTGTGGGTATCTGCTCCAGCCTCGCCCGCTCCTTGGTGGCTGCGGGGGGAATCTCTGCTCCTTGGTGGCTGCAGCTGCTCCTCCCCCTGCCCGGGCCTGGCTGCTCGGGGCTGTTCCTCGCCCTTTTCTCCTCACGCCTGCAGCGTTGGGCCCTTTCTCCCAGGCGCTTTCCCTGAGGCCCCCCCTGCGCTGGGGCCACTGGAACCGGCTGTGTCCAGCGTGGGGCAGCCCCGGCCTCTCCTCACAGAGGCCCTGCAGCCCCCCCCCGCCAGCGCCCTGGCACCCAAACACCTCAAAAGTATAAGTTTCTTTGTAGATGTTCCAGCAGTGGTATATTTATGTGAAGCCTTACACGCAGTAGGAGGAGACTGTGACAAAGCAACGGTAGTGATGACAACAAAAAAGCCCTTTTGATCTTCATCGTCCCCAGCTGCAGCACCACGGTCGGTCAAACAAGTTGGGGGGAAAATTTTCTTAATTTTTTCTGCATGTGAACTACTTGGTTTTTGGTAGCTCTTAACAAACACTCTTCAGGAAAATTATCTAATGTGAGAGTACAGCGGTGGCTCACTCTGATTTATGAAATTTCTCAGAATTTCCATTGTGATTCTGTGAGTCACATTAATGTGGCTTCTTCAGATGTGACTCAAGTATCTTCCATTTGCATGGCTTCCTGAGCAGCTTCTCTGTCACGGTCTGGGGGTTGTTGGAGCCCAAGCTGGGAGCTTCATTCAAGCACAAGACACAAACGTACATCCGTTCGTGCGTCTGCACGTGAAGGTGTGCAGGTAAAGACCAGCTTGCTGCTGGAAAGGCTGCCACTAGCCTGGCCACAAACTGTCCCCACTAAGGGCTGGCTGCAGGTATTGCTGCTTAACCTCCAAAGTCAACTGCATTAATTCTGGCTGGCTGTTTGAAAGCCTTGTCACTCTTGCTAGCCTCATAGAAAATTCGATGTTGTCTTTTGGTTTTAACGCCTGTTGAATGCTAGCTTTTGGTTACAGGCCTGAGATTTTTAGAACAAACTTTCCAGAGGATATCTGCCTCTCCTCTGGGGGCGAGAAAAGGTTTAAAGATGTGGAGGCTGCGTACATGATCATCCATGTAGTAGAGGGACAAAACAGGAAACACCCCAGTTTTCCAGGGATATGTTTGGGTGAGTTTGGCAGCTGTACCCTATTATTGGAGAGGAGAATACACAGGAAGAGACAAGCAGGAGTAATAATCTTCTGTCAATGTCAGTAAAAGTGACTAGGTCAAAAGCTCTGTGAAAAATGGAGTTTCCAGAGCAGAAATCCTAAGCTTCAGCCTTGTTCAGATTTTTCTTCTCCTGCCCTGAAGCACTCCATCGTAATTGTCTTTGCTCATGCCGCACATGTCAAGAGATGACACAGTTATGCACTAAGCTCGGTAGGTGTGACAGCAATGCATTTCACCCTGCCAGAATGGCCATGGCATGTCCATCTTCTAGTACTTGCCCTGGTCTGCTAGCTTTTTTCTTTTCCTAATCTAGAGATAATGCCAAACAGTAATATTTTAACTGTTTCCCCGTTGGCTCATCTTCCCATTAATGTAGTTGTAAATGATTTCTGTGTTCCTTGTACAGATGTACAAGCATGTCATCTTGGCACTGTTTTTGCTGGACGTGGAGAGATCTGGTGGGATCTAATCTGATCTGAATGCCCTGGGCAGCGTTAGGTATCAGCAGAGAAACTTGGCCATAAAACCTATGGTATGCATGTAGGCACCGGCTGAAGGTTCACTGATCCTTGCTTATGGTGAGCTCGCTGCGATACCAAGAAAGACCAAACATTGGAGAGAGAAAGGAGTTGCCAAGCTTGTTCTGAACATCTGTTTAGTGAGAATTATTCAGCTGTTTTTCAGTGCCAAAGGTATGCAGAGGTAAGTTGATATTACCTATTGCTCCGAATCCCCGGAAGGGTTTACCTTCACTCGCTAGTATGTTTTTAAACCTGACTAGTGCCTTCCGCCAGATTCACCTTGTGTGCATAAATACCTGCTGAAAATATGTACTTCTTCACAAACACTGTATCATTCAGGAAACTAGAGGATGTCTGTTATGGCATTCTGGATCTTTTGCAACACTTTTACTGTTCGTAGGCTAGCTTCCTAAAGAAATGAGACTTTGTCTGTCCATTCCTTCTATTCTGAACTTTAAAACCATTCCCCATTTCTATCAAGTTCAGTAAGGGCACTGAAACATTTAAGATGCTAAAAGAAATTTGGTGCCTTAGCACAGGAAAGAAACCATGGATTATTGCCCTGCTGAGGGAGTAGCTTTCATGCGAACTCCACACTGACATCTGGACAGGTCTTCAAGTTTGCCATCCTCATTGGAAAACTGTTCAGCTGTTTCTCGGGTATGATTTCCCTTGTTTGCCTGCTAGGGGAACATGAAGGGAAACTAGAAGAGGAGTTTCTTTAGGTTTATAAGATAATATTCTGGAGGAGGATGTAGATGAGATTTTGATATATATGTGTACAGAGACAGTATACAAAGGAAGAAGTCGTAAAGAGTGTGAGCAGCGATTGCTAGGGTGGGATTGACCTTACGCAAGGACGCAGGATGCATATCCGTGGGAGGCATTTGTTCATCTGCTCATGAAATCTGTTGTTTCATCTTAATATAGAGGAGTTCTCAGATCGCCTCCTTGTATAATTAGAAAAAAACGCACTGGGTGTAAACCCAATTGACTGTCCTTCCTGGGCCCCTTTAAAAATACCAGAGAACTGTTTTTAATGCCTGTGTTTATTTTGGTACCGTATCCAGACTGCTGGAAATATGTTTATAGCACAGTCTAATGAGCTGAGGCTCCTCTCTAAGATTCCAGTGCCTCATAGCTGGATAGAAAAAGCTGATGCTCTCTAAATAAGTATTTATGACACTCTGGCTTGCTCTAACAGTTAATGCAATGAGAAGCTGCCTATTTAATGCCACCTAAGCAAAGCTTGAGCAGCAATTGTTCCTCAGCATATGATACAGAGTGATCCTAGCTGCTGTGGCATTCATTTAGTTATGTGGTAGTCAGGTTTATCAACACCTGGTCTGTGTTGTGAATATCTCCAGTTATATTAGGTCATCTGTATTTAAGCTTAATGATTTCATGGGAAGCCCTTTCAATTTGCTGTCTACCTGCGAAGCATGAATTTCAGGTCAACTTTGAAATCTGGTTAATGTTTCAATGCAACAAACCCAAGTATATGAAAAGAGTGTTATTTACATTGGACTGGAGTTATAAGTCTGCTGTGAGTGCCTGGAGCAAATTTAAGTGAGGTATAAGCTGCTCTGTAGCATGCTGACAGGCTTTTTACCCACTTTAATGCAGTGATTTTAATCTTTTATTCTTCACCCTTCACCTTTTCCAAAAGGAAGTGCATTTTGCCTGGTGCACAATGACTTCGTTAACTGGAAGACGGTTTTGGAAACTGCACTTTTTGATAGAAATATTTTCACAGCAGGGAGAAAGATATTGAAGTCTAAAATAAAATAGAAGTTTATTTTGAAACACAAAGATTATGCTAAACATTGAACAGATAAGCTTGAAATGCAAGATTGAAGTTGTTTGGGTCAAACTTGCTGCTTGAAGTCACAGTTGGTTACTGAATGGTTTAAAAAGCCAGTTTGCCGCATCTATTCTCCCTGCCAGTGTGAATATCCCATTGCCCCAGTTATTGATGGCTTGCAAGGGATTGGTGCTCGCTCTCCCCTTTCTCTCCAGGCTCAGACCATTGGTCTTGTCAGCTCTTTCTCCCTGAAACCAGATCATACTGAAACATTGGCGTTCTCTTCTCTTGCTCTCCCAAATCTAAAAACCCACTGCAAAAGCGTTACTGCACTTGCTGTTGGTGCAGCTGGTATTGATAGCTAGATTATGGAGAATTTTGCTTCAGTGCATGTTAGAAGAACTGAATGGAAATGTTTTCCAGCGTGCCTCTAGAAAGTGCCCGTCTTCTGTTCACTTTTAAATCTCATGCAGTCAAAGAGCTAATATTAATAATGAACTCTTAAGGCTGGCTGGAGCAGAGAATTGATTTGGGGTATAGAAGAAGTTTTCTGCCAGTGTTTTAGCCAGCCCTGCTTACTATGAGTAGTAGTTAAATCCTTCTGAATTTCAGCAGAATGTAGCCATTTTAAATGATTTACAGGTTTTTGAAAAGACTATTATCATACCATGACAGCATTTTAATGAACTACTTTTTTGAATTACAACTGGAACTAATATCTGCTGGAGTAGTAGCTCTTTCGGTCTGAGGAGAGTTGTTGCCAGGATTATATTGAATGTTTGAAGCCCAAATTGGATATAGTGAGTCTAGTTGGCTTGTTCAATAACTTGTTAGCGAAGCATAAAAAAATCCTGCTGGAGCAAACTCATCCTTTGCTTTCGAGGAACATTCCTGTTCTTTATGAACAGGTTGATGATTGTTTAGGCGGTTTTCGTTTTGGGGGAGGCAATGTCCTTGTGTGTGTGTGCTAACGGCCTTTAATAGACGAGTCTGGTTGGGGCTTTCCAGTGCTTAGCTGTAGGGTGCAAAGGGTTTGTCTTCCTTGCTATACTCCTTCCCTTTTTACGTGCTATTTTGGTTTCGGCTGCCGCCGGCAACAAAAGCGCCACGCGGCCGCCCCTCCCCCCGCCGGCGTGCGGAGGAGAATGGAAAGAAAACAGGCAGAAACCGGTGGG